>TARA_R110002033_G_scaffold48042_3_pt1 | contig 124446 bp, 120 predicted proteins | sample TARA_R110002033 | Tara Oceans TARA_R110002033 (sample SAMEA4397051) | marine metagenome | biome: Polar Biome; feature: [SRF] surface water layer (ENVO:00010504); material: water (ENVO:00002006), including particulate matter (ENVO:01000060) such as... | depth 5 m | reverse complement strand
GTCATAATCATAATAGCCGGCGCCCATATAGACGAAATTGGCGTATATGGTGACCTGGCTGCCGTCGGATTTTTCCGCCGTCACCGTCCAGCGCGCATCCTCGCTCGACCAGCTCGCCGACAGGACCTTGTGGCCAAAGCGGATATGTTTTTCCAGATCATGTTTCGCCTTGATCCGGTGCAGATAGTTCATGATCGACGGCCCGTCGGCGATCGACTTTTGCTCGGTCCATGGCTCGAACTTGAAACCCAGCGTGTGCATGTCGCTGTCGCTGCGGATGCCGGGATATTGGAACAGGTTCCAGGTGCCGCCGATCTCGTCGCGCCGCTCGACAATGGCGAAGCTCCTGTTCGGACATTTGTCGCGCAGATGCACCGCCATGCCGATGCCCGAAATACCGGCCCCGACGATCAATATATCGACCGATTCGATTGCCGTTTCCACATTTTCCGCGAATTTTGTCGCCATGCCGTCTCTCCCAGCTTTTGCAATCTTATGCCATTGCTGGCGACCGGTTGCAATTGGCAATTTAATCGACCGGTTAAGGAGGCCGGATGAGCGCGGTTTCGGCGCGCCCGATATCCCGGCCAACATGTCTCCGGGCAGCGACAGACCTGCCTATCCGATCTTGCGCTCCTGAAGGCTGTCCTCGGCATTTGACGGGCGGATAATATGGTCGAGACTGGGATATTTCGACGGCGGCCTGACGATCCGTCCCTCGATTTCATGCGCCGGAATGGCCTTGCTGAACAGATGCCCCTGCACCTGCTTGCATCCGGCGCGCTTGACCTCGGCCAGCTGCTGCTCGCATTCGATGCCCTCGGCGGTCGTCACCATGCCGAGACTCGACGCCAGATCGGCGACGGCCCGGACGATCGCCTGACAGTCTTTCCGGCTGACAATCTCCTCCACGAAGCACCGGTCGATCTTGATCTTGTCGAACGGGAAGCCGCGCAGATAGTTGAGCGAGCTGTAGCCGGTGCCAAAATCGTCGAGCGCGAACCGCACGCCGAGCGAGCGGATCTTGTTCAACAGGTCGATATTGGCATGGTCCTGGCTCAGGATGACATTTTCGGTGATTTCCATCTCCAGCCGATGCGCCTCCACGCCGGCCGCGGCCAGACCGTGAATGATCGTGGGCAACAGGTTGGGACTGCCCATCTGTGCCGGTGACAGGTTGACCGCAACGCTCAGATGGTGCGGCCAGTTTCTCAGCTCCTGCAGCGCTGTCCGGATCACCCATTCGCCCAGCTGGAGGATCGTGCCGGTCGTCTCGGCCACCGCGATAAACTCGTTCGGCAGGATGATGCCCTTGGTCGGATGATTCCAGCGGACCAGCGCTTCATAGCCGATCGTCTCCTCGGTCTCGATATCGATCAGCGGCTGGTAGAGCAGTTCAAATTGCTTGCACTTGAGCGCCGTCTGCAGGTCCAGCTCCATCGCCCTGCGGTCCTGCAGCGCTTGCAGCATCTCGGGCCGGAACACCGTCAGCTGCCCGCGCCCGTTTTCCTTGGACCGGTACAGCGCGATATCGGCGCGCTGCAGCAGATCCTCGGCGGTATCGCGCGGGTCGCGGGACAGCGCGATGCCGATGCTGATGCCGATCGAGACATTGTGCCCGTCGACACTCAATGGCGCACAGACCTTGCTAGCGATGTCCCTGCTGAGATCGGCGACATTCTGTCCCGCCGCGACCGCCCGCAGACAGACCGCGAACTCGTCGCCGCTCAGCCGCGAGGCGATGTCCCCGACCCCGATCGCTTCTTTCAGCCGGCTGCCGACCGCCTGCAGCACCCGGTCCCCGGCGCTGTGTCCCATCGTGTCGTTGATCGCCTTGAACCGGTCGACATCCACATAGAGCAGCGCCAGGCTTTCCCCGTCGTCGAGCCGGGTCAGCGCGCGCTCCATCGAGCGGTTGAACGAGGCGCGGTTGGGCAGGCCGGTCAGATTGTCATAATGGGCCAGCCGGTCGATCTGGTCGTTGGCCGCCTTTTCGCTGGTGATATCGGTCGCCGCTCCGCGCAGCGCCTTCGCTGCCCTGCTCGTGGCGGTCATCGTCCGGCAGGAAATCCGCCACCAATGGTCTTCGCCCCGCACCTTGATCGGCAGCTCCAGATCGCGCACCGGCCGGCCCTCGCCGATCATCCGCAGCAGCAGCTGGCGGGCCTCGCCCTCGCCGAACAGATCGGTGATCGAGGTGCCGTTGAGATCGTCGATCGTCCGGCCCGCGGCGGTCGCAAACCGCTCCGACGCGCGGACGATGCGGTTGCTGCTGTCGGTTTCCCACAGCCAGTCGGCGCTCTGCTCGGCATAGTCGTTGAGCAGCAGCTTGACCGTTTCGGCCGCCTCCTTCTGCTGCGCGGCATAGATATGGCGCTTGACGAAATTGAAGAAGCACATGCGGTAGATCGAGTCGAGCGCGGCGGCAAAGAACAGCAGCAGCGCCACCGGCTCCAGCCCGCCAACCCCCTCGACCGCGAAAAAGGCGATCGCCAGCGTCAGCGTCAGCACACCGATCGCGCAGGTCTGTGCGCGCGGGATGCTGCCATAGGTGAAACCGCCGACGACGATGCTGCCGAGCGCCAGGATCACGCTGGCCGGGCTGAACGGAATCTGTCCGAACGCCAGCGGAAAGGTGATGCACAGGCTGATCGCTAGGCTGACGATGACACTTTCCGCGCACAGCATGCGCAGCGAGGCGTCAAAATGGGCGTAATCGAAGGACCGGTGCTTCTGCCGGTGGAAATTGCGCACCGAGATAAAGGCGACCACGGCCAGCCCGAACAGGCCGGCGGCGAGAAACGGCGTGCTGGCATGGAGATAGAGATTGACGATCATATAGAGCGACACCGGGATCATGATCGTCGCGACAATCCGCGCCACTTCGCCGATCAGCCGCAGTTGCTGGCGCGCCACCAGCTCCCGGACCTTCGGATCGCGGTCGGCGTTGAACCGCCAGAATTCCTGGTGAATTTCGATCATCCTGGTGAGCATCAGATTCGCGGCCTCGAATTCACTTCGTCTTCTCCAGATTACGGCACCAAATGCTCTACCCCCGTCCGCGCGATTTCGACCGCGCGAGCGGGGGGAGCATTGCCTATAGGAGATAATAGTTAAGGGAATTTCCGGTCCGCTGCACAGCACCGGAGCAAGGCTCTTAACAGCCCCGCAAAAGCGTGATAGCGCCCGCCCATCGAAACGATTTTCCTCTCGATCGGCCTCGCCCTCGCCGGCGCCGGCCTCGCGTATCTGCTGCGCAGCGACCTGCCGTTCATCCGCGGCGAGACCCGCCATGTGCCGGCCCAGATCGTCCGCCACCAGATCACTCGCCGCGGCGGCGCCACTTTGTACAGCGCGATCCTGCTGGTCCCCGACGAGCGCGGCGGCTTTATCGAGGTCCGCGATCCGCTGACCACACCCTTCCCGACCCCGGTGATCGGCGAGCGCCTGACCGTGGTCCACCCCGCCGGCTTCCCGCGCCTGGCCCGCATCCCCTATCCCTGGTTCCGCGGCGGAGTCTATGCGGTGCTGGGCTATGTCCTGATCGCAACCGTGCTGGAGCTGACCGGCCTGGGCTGAAGCCTTGGCATCGCTCGGCAAAAGCGGCTAGTCTTCGCCGATGACGGCACAGCACGGCATCCCGATCACCCGCACCCCGGCAAGCCCGACAAAGGCCGCCGCGATCCGCGCCGCCGTCGCCGCCACCACGCGCGGCCCCGGCGGCGACTCGTCCCGCCTCGCCGCCCCCGAGGATGCCGAACCGTTCCACGAATTTCTCGCAGACCCGCGCATCCACGCCCCGATCTACACCCTGCCCCGCCCGCTGACGGTAGAATCGGTGCGCGCCTTTATCGCCGACCACCAGGCGCAACGCGACCAGGGCACCGGCCTGCTGTTCCTCAATTTCGACGAGCAAAGCCGGATCAGCGGCTACAGCGATCTGTGCCTCTGGCCGCAATGGGCGGCCGGCGAGCTCGGCGGCGCGATCCACCCCGACCGCCAGGGCCAGCGCCGCGGCAGCAGCGGCGCGCGGCAGAGCTTCGCCTGGATGTTCGACCATCTCGGCCTCGACCTGCTCTGCGAAACCGCCGCCCCCGACAATATCCGCACCATCCAGATGCTCGACCATCTCGGCTTCCGCCGGATGGGCGAGATAGTCAGTCAGCGCCCGGACGGAACGACCCGGCCGTCGCTGGTCTGGGAGATCGGGCGAGCGGAATGGGAGGCCAAACACCTTCTCCCGTGAGGGAGAAGGATATGGATACTTGCTGCCGGAGCGTCAGCGCAGGCGGCTAGGCGCAGTTGGATGAGGGTGTTCTGATGGTTGGTCACCATTTCGTCAATTTTAATACAGCACGTCTTTTGCTCTAACCTCGACAATTTAAATGCAAAGTTAAAAATAGTCGATATGATTACATATTAAACACCAATCATATACAGGGTTTTGACAATGGAGAATAGGAAAACAGTTTCCAAACGGCGTCAAGGTTCGACGCATGATGCTGCTACTTATGTTAAAAGCTTCACTGTAGAAAAGTTGTTTGGCGAGCTCTCGTATAGAAATATCTCGTTGGCTCATAGCGCAAACCAGCTCAGTCCTATAGCCGTTATCCATGGAGATAACGGAACAGGCAAAACAACAATTTTAAAACTTCTCTATGCAGTTTTATCTCCGACCACCAATCGTGGACACCGCACACTGATCGCTGAAACGCCTTTTGAATCTCTGTGTATTGAGTTTTCAGATGATACTAAGATTAATATTGAGAAAAAAGAACTCTATGGATCGTACAGTTATGTCTTCAGCGGCACCGGGACGTCAAAACGATTGCACGTAAAAACAAGTAGCGATGGGCGTGTGAAATCTCAAGAATCTATCGAACAAATAGAAAATCGATTAAAAGAAAAAAATTTGGATATTCTATTTGTTGATCATGAACGGACAGTTCAATCCACTTTCAGTTTTATCTCAGATATATTTGATGATGAAACCACTAGTGAGAGATGGGCTTTATATCATCAGGACTTATTAGAATTAGATACACCACAACGACGCCTTTTACGAAAGAGCCAGCGATTAGATGACGAACCACTACCTAAAATTGTTGATGCCGTCGAGTATTGGTTTCGCACGATGTCTTTTCAACAAGGTAATATGGGAGAGCAAAACGCGTCAGCTGTTTATCTAGAAATTATAAATGCTCTTGTCAGCCAGACCAGCAATAAACTAGATGATAATAAAGCAAAAATAGATATTAGGATGACATTACAAAACTTGGAAGAAACTACAAAATCCTATATTAACCATGGACTACTTTCTGAATATCCTTTTGATAAAATGCATAGCATTTATGACAAGGCTAACCCCAATCAAAAAAAGCAAGTCAAAAAAGTCCTTCTTCCCTTCATTCAATCAATTCAAAGTAGGGTTAGTGCCCTCAAGGAAGTAAACGATTTAATCTCAATATATGAAACTGAGCTAGGTCGATATATGTCATTGAAAAAATGTACATATCACATTTTGAAGGGTCTAGAGATCAGAGGCAAAAAAGGAAGGATTACACTGCCAATGTTGTCGTCAGGAGAACAACAATTGGTATTCCTCTTGAGTGCAGCCCTGCTCTCTCGTTCTTCCCGTTCTCTCATTTTGATTGATGAACCAGAATTGTCCCTAAATTATAAATGGCAAAGGTTATTAGCCTCGTCTCTGTCGCAGCTATCATCAGGGACGAATACGCAATACGTTCTTGCATCGCATTCAATCGAAATAATCTCGCGTCACGTGGATTCTGCTTACGAGTTAAAGGTTGAAAATTGACTGTACCAAAAAGAACGGTCGCCGAGTGGGTTACCATCGCAAATATGAATGCATCTAAGACCATTTTTTTGGAAGGGGTGACTGATTCGCGGCTACTCGAAACTGCATCGGATTTTGTAGAACATACAGACTTTCGGTCGGCAGATGAAATCAGTGCGGAAGTCGAAAGCTGTCCGTTGTCAGGAGGGCACAAGCAAAAAGTGATTTCCTTGGCCAAAGAAATTTCCGCGAAGTCTCAGTTTGATAACATGAGATTCCTAGTTGATGGTGATTTTGCGAATCTGGTGTCGATCATCGATAGAAGTGCTAATCTTATCGAAACCGACTACGCAAATTTGGTATCCGGTTGCATCAGTAGGAAGTGGCTGAATGAAGTCTGCTTCTCCACCTTCGGCGCAAAAATATCTCCACAAATATGGCAGAGTTTGAACGATGCGCTGAGTTTTTGCTTTTTAAGCCGCTTTTTCGTCGCCGCGAATAACCTTGGTTTTAGAGCACCAAGTCCCGGCAAACACATAGAAATTAAAAACGACCTCCCATTCCTGAATCAGAATTCCTATCTGGGAGCTTATCTGGGTGTTCATGCCACTAGCGATAAGACAAAGGTTACAATCAACGAAATTGTTGATCTCCGGAACTGGCTTAACTCAGACATTCGACACCTAATCAACTCACACGATTTTCTAGATTTAGTATTTACGTTTTTAAAAAAAATGAAGAAGATCAGCGGTTCTACTTCTCGAGACTCCGTTCGCAATGCGTTATTTGCAGCGTTGCCAAAAAACTTAGGTGACCAACCCAAAATCAAGACTTTGATCGATTGGGCTGTAGCGAAATGAGATAACCAAATCGTGCACCTTCCCCCTTTCCTACATATAACCATTTAGATTATATTATCTCCATTTAACAAACCATTCTAATCCGGGCACACCCTGTGCCGCCATCGGGATGGTTCCTTGAAAGGAGGAAAAAATATGACCTATCAGGATGAATTTGCGCGACGCCTGGGCAATGCGCGCGCCGCGGCAACAGGCGAGGATACGGCGGAGAGTCGTCATCCTGAACTTGTTTCAGGACCCCGCACGGCCGAACCGGCAGATCGGGGGAAGACGGACGAGATCCTGAAACAAGTTCAGGATGACGAACTGACGCCCCCCTCCCGCTTGCGGGAGGGGCCGGGGGTGGGCCCGGGTGAAACTGCGAATGCTGTTCCGGATTCAATAAGTGTCCCCACCCCTGACCCCTCCCGCGAGCGGGAGGGGAACACCCCCACAACCCGCCACGACGGCTGGCTCCCCGATATCCGCGTCAAGTTCCTCGAGGCCCTGTCGCGCACCGGCAATGTCGGGGCTGCGGCTTATTATGTGCAGCGCTCGCGCCAGTCGGCCTATGATCTACGCCGCCGCGACCCGGATTTTGCCCGCGGCTGGCAGGCAGCATTGGTGCTGGCGCGCGATGTCGCGGAGGATGCGCTGCAGGAACGGGCGATCGACGGCATCGAGGAGCCGGTCTATTATCATGGCGAGGTGGTGGGCATGCGCCGCCGCTATGATAGCCGCCTGCTGCTCGCCCATCTCGCCCGGCTCGACAAGATCGCCGAGCAGGTTCCGGCCCGCCGCGCCGCCGCCCGCTTCGAGGAGCTGATGGAGGCGATCCGCACCGGCGCCGACAGCGCGCCGCTGATCGCCGTGCCGACCGACGACGAACTGGCCGCTGCCGCCGCACAGGCCGAGGTGCGGCAGCCAGCGGCGGAGGAGCAAGGCGAGGAATTTTACGCGGTCCGCTGGCCGGATGCCGACGGTCCGCCGGACTATTACCGGCTGACCCCGGAGGAAGCCGCCGAGATGGAAGGCGAAGTCCCCGGCCTCACCGCCACCCCCACCGGCACCCGCAGCGACGCGGTCATCACCAGCCTGCATTTCGATGAACTGGCCCGCGCCGAGGCCGCAGCGAAGGCGAAGGCGGCCGAGGATGACGCCTGGCCGGACTGGGACACCGCACCGGACCCCCGGGAACTAAATTGATAACCCTGTAAAGTTTGTCAAGTTCACGCCCCTCCCCGAAAGCCCCGTCATTGCGAGGAGCAAAGCGACGCGGCAATCCAGAGCGGCAACCACCGACGGTGACCAGACGCCCTGGATGGCGTCGCTACGCTCGCCATGACGGATAAGGGGGTTCCGAGAGAAATGCCGATTATGCAAATACCGTTCGTGGGGAGCTTGTCGAACCACGCCTCTCGGACGAGAGCTGTCCTTCGACAGGCTCAGGACGAACGGATGCGGCGAAGAGTCGTCATAATACCGTTCGTGGTGAGCCTGTCGAACCACGCCCGTGCTCCGCGCTTGACGCGGAGCCCTGCCGTCCAGGCACCATGGCGAATGGACGCGCAATCTTCGTCCCCGTCATTGCGAGGAGCAAAGCGACGAAGCAATCCAGAGCGGCAACCGCCGAGCGCAGCGACCAGCCCCCCCCTGGATGGCGTCGCGACGCTCGCCATGATGAATGCCTCATGCATCCGCCAAGACCACCGTTCGTCTCGAGCGCAGTCGAGAGACCGGCGGCAGCAAGCCAATGGGGTTGACCGGATTTTGCACCGGCGTCATACCAATATCTCCACACAAGCGATCGGGTTGGGATTGATTATGAACGCAAAATATCTCGCCCCTGTCCGAGCCCTTCTTGTCGTGCTGATCGCGCTGGCGGCAGCGCCGGCCTCAGCGCAGCCGGCTGAAGCTGTGGTCGCTACCCTTGATGCCGATTTGAGCAACCTGCCGGAGCTGACCGATCAGCAGCTTCTCGACCTGTTCAACCAGACCGTTCGCGAACAGTCGGCGGACTTTTGCCAGCTCTCTGTCCTATTTTCCGAAATGGCAGGGCGCAACTTTGCCGGAGACATTGACAGGGCTCGGTTCGAGACGGCGACGCAGTGCGCGGTTGACCGCCAGGATTGGCCCGAAGCCTACCGCAACATAAAGCAATGGGAAAAACTGGGCGGCAAAGAGACGCCGCCGCTGGAATGGGTCTTTCGCCTGGCCTATCTCGCAGAAGAATATGATGAAGCGCTTGATCGCCTTGAGGTCATCGCCAATCTGGATGACCCGGCCCAGCTGATAGCCCTGTCCCAGGAATTTGTGTACAGCCTTGCCAGGCAGCTTTTCAATGATGAAAATGACGATCGTATGGTCCGGCTCTTTCAGATGCTGTTTCGGTCGCCCCATTTCGAGCGATTGTCCGGCGAACTGCGATCGAGCAGTGCCTATTGGACGCTCAAGCAACAGGTCAAAACGAATGATGCCGGCGATATCGGCAAGACGCTGGCCGAGATCACCTCGCCATACAATTACACGGCCTTGTTGGCGAACAGATCGTACCAGCAAATCTGGCCCCAGATTGAGCAGCGCGCGGGTCCGAACATGGCCCTTGTTCTGGGTTCTTATTTGCAGGATAAGAAACGCGAATTTGAATCGGCTCCGCAAGACAAGGAAAAGAAGCAGCAATATGGCCATGCCCTGCTGTTTTCCGGTCGCTTTGACGATCTCGTCAGGCTGGCTGCGAGCATTGACCATAGCGATGCCGGTCGCCAGAACTGGCAGGAAGACGATGGCTGGCTGCTCAATCTGGAGGCCTATGCGCTGGATGCACAGGGCAATACCCAGGCAGCCGACCGGATTTTCGACCAGTTTGCCAAGATCGAATATCAGCCGGGCAAAAATGACTGGCTGGTCAATTTCGTGATCAACCGCGCCTCGCGTCTGGTCGGTCAAAGGCGCTGGCAAGAGGGGCTGGAAGCCGCGCAGGTCGCTGACGAATATTCCGGATCGCCCTACGCGGATATGCTGGTGCGGCAGGCCAGGTTTTGCGCGCTCCACGGTCTTGGTCGCAGCGCCGAAGCACAGGCTGTCCTGTCCGATATTGTCGAGCATCAGGATGATGCGCTGGAAGTGGCGGTAGAAGCGCTGCTGTGCGCCGGCGAGCGCGAGCAAGCCGCCGCGATGACGATCAAGGGGCTGAACGATGACAATAAACGGGCCCAGTTTGTCGAAGCGCTGCAAAAACCCGAGTTCGAATTCTTCTATGCCGAATCAAGCCTGCCCGGCATCCATGAAGAGCTGAGCAACCATCCTGATGTGGCCAGGGTTTTTGACCCGATAGCGCGCCTGGTGCCGGATGAATATATCCCGCTGGTCGGCGTAAAACGGCGAGAACTGGCGGCAGAAAGGAGGTCTGACTAACCCGCACTCACCCCGAACAGATCATGCTCGTCGGCATCCTCGATCACCGCATCGATGATATCGCCAACAGCAAGGGTCCCCGGCACATTGCGCAAGAACACATTGCCGTCGATCTCCGGCGCATCCGCCTCGGACCGCGCCGTCGCGCCGATATCGCCATCCTCGTCCGGCTCGCCGATCTCGTCGACGATCACTGGCAGCGTCCGGCCGATCTTGGCCTGCAGCTTGGCGGCGCTGATCCGGGCGGTCACTTCCATGATCCGCTGGTAGCGCTCTTCCTTGACCTCTTCCGGCACCGGACCGTCGAGCAGATTGGCCGCGGCACCCTCGACGGGTTCAAAGCGAAACGCCCCGACCCGGTCGAGCTGCGCTTCCTCGAGCCAGTCGAGCAGATATTGAAAATCCGCCTCGGTCTCGCCGGGAAAGCCGACGACAAAGGTCGAACGAATCGTCAGGTCCGGGCAGATCTCGCGCCAGTTCTTGACCCGCTGCAGCACCTTGGCCTCGTTGGCCGGGCGCTTCATCCGCTTCAGGACATTGGGCGCGGCATGCTGGAACGGGATATCGAGATAGGGGGTGATCTTGCCCTCGGCCATCAGCGGGATGACCTTGTCGACATGCGGGTAGGGATAGACATAGTGCAGCCGGGTCCAGACGCCCTTGCCCTCCGGCGTGCGCAATTCGCCCAGCGCAGCGGCGAGATCGGTCATATGCGCCCGCACCTCGCGGCCCTGCCCGGTCGGACCATTCCAGACACGGGACTGGTGCCGGATATCGACGCCATAGGCCGAGGTGTCCTGGCTGATCACCAGCAATTCCCTGGTGCCCGCCTCGACCAGCTTCTCGGCCTCGCGCAGGATCGCATCGGGCCGGCGCGAGACCAGGTCGCCGCGCAGGCTCGGGATGATGCAGAAGGCGCAGCGATGGTTGCAGCCCTCGGAAATCTTCAGGTAACTGTAATGACGCGGCGTCAGCTTCAGGCCGGCCTCCGGTACCAGATCGACAAATGCACCGCGCGCCGCCGGGGCCGCGGCATGCACCGCGGTCACCACATCCTCATATTGATGCGCGCCGGTGACGGCCAGCACATCGGGGAAGCGCTTCATGATCACATCGGCTTCATTGCCCATGCAGCCGGTGACGATCACCCGGCCATTGGCCGCCATCGCCTCGCCGATCGCCTCGAGGCTCTCCTCCTTGGCGCTGTCGAGAAAGCCGCAGGTATTGACCAGCACGACATCGGCGCCGGCATAGTCGGGCGACAGGTCATAGCCGTCCGAGCGCAACTGCGTCAGAATCCGTTCGCTGTCGACCAGCGCCTTGGGACAGCCGAGCGAAACCATGCCGACTTTGGGCGGAGAGGGAATTTGGGTAGCCATAGGGCGCGGCCTTTAGGCCTGTTTGCCCGCCGAGTCACGATCAATGTTCGGCAGGCCCGTGCGCAACACCGTGCCCCGGCGAAGGCCGGGGCCCATCTCGGACCCGTCATCCAATCACCATGGCCGAAGGACCAACCCCCGCCCCGCCTGCACCCGCCCCAATTGCCGAAATATCCCGATTTTGGTACAGGAGATGGCCCCCGGCACACACCGGGGCACAAATCTGGGGAGGATGATATGAACATATTCGACGTAAACTGGATTGCGGTCGTGGTGGCCGCGCTGGCAGGCTTTGTTGTCGGCGGTATCTGGTACGGCCCGATCATGGGCAAAAAATGGATGGGCGCGGTCGGCCTGACCGAGGAGCAGCTGAAACAGGGCAATATGGCGGCCATCTACGGCGGCGCCTTCGCCTTCAGCCTGGTCGCCTCGTGGACGCTGGCCCATACGTTCGCGACCTATGCGCTGGACCTGTCGTTCGGGGTCAAGATTCTGACCGCCTTTGGCGTCGCTCTCGGCTTCATCGTCCCGGCGATCGGCACCAATTATCTGTTCTCGCGCAAAAGCCCGACGCTGTTCTTCATCGACGCCGCCTACTGGCTGCTCTTCTATATCGCCATGGGCGCGGTGCACGCCTGGTTTGGCCAAGGATGACAGGAGGTTAGACTGGATATAAGGGACAGGTAAGACACCGGGGCTGCCAAAATCGGGAGGGAAAGACAGCGCCCGGCTGTCCTATCAATGCCCGGCCCCGAAAAGCGTTCCCGTCGGGTGCAGAAAAAAGGCGGTGCCGGTGAACCGATTCCGTCGCCAGTGCGTTGGTCTCGCATGAACAGGTCATGCAACAAAAGGGACAAATAGATGGAACTGGTCGATATTTTGCGCTGGACCGCCAGCATCAGCGGCATGATCGCCGCGCTGATGGTGGCGCTCAACGCCGGTGCCAAAATAACCGGATGGGGCTTCATCCTGTTCTGCGGCTCCTCGATCGTCTGGGTGACCAGCTCGCTGCTCGACGGCAACAATCCGCTGGCGGTGCAGAATGTCGTGCTGCTCGGGATCAACATTTTCGGCGTCTACCGCTATCTCTGGCTGAAGCCCAAGGAGCGGGCCGCCGCCGCAAACTGACCGGACCGGCGGCTCAGACCGTCCCGGCGAGCGTATCGGCGATGATCCGCCAGACCTTGGGGTTGAAGCCCAGCCCCATATGCCCGCCATCGACGCGGATATTGCGGGCCTGCGGATTGTAGATGTCCTTGGCGATATCGGGTCCGACGATGCCGTCGCGGTTGGAATAGAGGACGGTCAGCGGCTGGTCGAAGCCGATGCTGTTGCGCTCGTGCACCTCGCGCTCGAACTGGTCGAGCCGGATGTTGGAGGCCCTGGCAAAGCGTTGGCCCGGCGTGGTATATTTGGGGCCGCCAATGATCGGTGTGCCCATGGTGATCACCTCGCGCACCAGATGCGGCGACAGCCGAGCCACCTCGCGGGCAACGAGACCGCCCAGCGACCAGCCGATCAGCGTGAACGGCTGCTCGCCATTGGCAGCGAAGCGCGCCTCGGCGACTGCGGTAAAGCGCGCGACATCGCGATCGACCGAGCCCCGGTTGCGGCCCAGCGACCAGTCGGCGACATCATAGTTGATCCGCCGGAGAAAGGCTTCGAGCGGTCGCAGCGACAGCTCACTGCCGCCATAGCCGGGGATGAGATAGACCGGCCGCCCGTCGCCGCGCGGCGCGGTCACCAGCCGCGGCCACTGCAGGCCGAAGCGGACCAGATCGAGCGGCAGCGACAGCTCGCCCAGCTGCGCCAGCTTGCGCGGCGGCCGCAGTCCGGTCGGCATGTCTATCGATTGGGCCATCGCCATACTCCGTCATTGGAGACGCCAGAATAGCCTATGATCTCGCAGGCGCAACATGAACCATGGAACAGGCTGTTGCAGACTGGCTCAGGCTTTCCCGGAAGCCCGGTTCTCCGTGCCGTTGCCCGGCATGATCTCGACGATGATATCACCCGCCTCGAGCGTGCTGGCCTCCTCCTCCCAGAAGCCGAACACCGCATCCCCCCGGTAGATCCGCACGCCCAGACCCGAACCGACCACCTCGCTCATCGCCATGCCGACTTCCTGCTCGGTCACCGCCCGCTGAACCAGCTTCACCCGGCCGGTTGCGGAAGCCAGATCGCTGAGATAGTCGGAAATCTTGGCGCCCTCGCAGCTGCCGGCGAGCAGCAGCCCAGCAAAACTGACCGGATTGATCACGGTCGTCGCCCCCGCCTGCCGTGCCAGCAATTCATTGTCCGACGCCTTGATTGAGACGCTGATCGGCAGATGATAGGCAAGATGCCGGGCGGTGAGCACGATCAATATGCTGGTATCATCCCGGCCAGCCGACACGATCAGCGATCGGGCACGGGATATCTTGACGTTCATCAGCACATTGTCGCGCGTCGCATCGCCGTTGATCACTGCGCAGCCCAGCTTCTCGGCTTGGGACAGGGCATCGTCGGACGAATCGATCACGACAATCTCTTCCGGATTGGTGCCGCGGGCGAGCAGTTCCTGCACCGCTTCGCTCCCGCTCGTCCCAAAGCCGGCAATGACGATATGGTCGTGCAGGTTGCTTTGAATAAGTTTCATGCGCCAATTGTCCCAGGTTCGTTTGAAAACAAAATTATAGGCCGTGCCGACAAAGATTAGCACGACGAAAATACGAATAGGAGTCACGACCAGAGCATCGAACATCCGCGCTCGCTCTGTAACCGGTGCAATATCGCCATATCCGGTTGTAGTGATCGATATCATTGTAAAATAGACAACGTCCAGAAAGCTGACGTCGCCATCATAGCTGTCCTGCAGGCCATTGCGGTCGAAATAATGCACCGAAACGGCCATGCCGATTAGAGCCAGAACGAACGTCACCCGCCAGGCAATATCGGCCCAGATCGGCAGACTGGAACGCCGCCGGAGCGTAAAATAGTCGGAAACCTTGCGGTTGTTGCTTGCCATGTCCGGTTCAGCCGCGCTTCGGCAGATGGATGGTGGGATCGACCGGCTTGCGATCCTTGCGAATTTCAAAGTGCAGTTGCGGTTCCTGCACATAGCCGCTTTCACCAGCGAGGCCGATGATATCACCCGCTTTGACCTTCTGGCCACGGGTCACGTTCAGTTTGTCCGCATGCCCATAAGCGGTGACCCAGCCAGTGCCATGACTGATCAGGATCAGTCCGCCAAACACGCCAATTTCGTCACCGCTATAGGCGACCACACCGTCAGCCGACGCGCGGATGGGCGTGCCTTTCGGAACGCCGATATTGAGACCATCATTGACTTTGCCGCCACCCTTGCTGCCGAATGTGGAAAGGACAGTGCCATCCACCGGCCACTGAAACCGTCCGGAGAAACTGGCAGGCGTGGCAATCGTCGTATTTGGAGTGATCGCTTTCCGCCAATCCGAGGGTTCTTTGGCAGCCGCACCCTCGGCCAGTGCTGGCTGGCTACCGGTTACAATATCGTCAATATCCAGATTGAAGGCGGCCGCCCGTTGTTCGATGCTCAGATTGGCCGGATCGCTGGGAGCAGTGGCCGGCAACAGCAATTTTTGACCAACGCGCAGAATATACGGCTCTTCCAGAGTATTGAGCGCGACGATGTCGCTCCATGAGGCGCCATAGGCACGGGCGATTGCAATGCCTGTCTCACCAGAAGCGACGGTATGATAGCGCCCGCCTATGATTTTCAGCTGCTGGCCAGGGTGAATGACATAAGGGGCGACCAGTCCGTTCGCCGAGGCAATGATCTGCGATCCCGCTCCCGTCCTGTTGGCAATTCCACGCAATGTGTCGCCGGGGCGCACAATATAAGTGCCCGATTCCACGGACCGCGCGCGCGGTGTGACAGGAGCGGCCTGCCATGTCGAAACCGGTGCCTGTGCTGGCGCAGTACCCAACGCCGCTGAATCCGTGGGCAACTGCGGCTGGACAGGCGGTGGAGTATAAGCGTCATGGCCCGGCGGGATGCAGGCAGTGGCTCCCAGGACCAGGGTCAGGATCGCAATATGACGCATATATGACCCCATTAACCAACTCTTCCCCTTGGGAACGCTATTAGCAGCAAAAGCGGAGCTTGCCAGCCCCGCTGCCGAAAACATAGCAAATTCGCAGCTAGCTACTCGGAATCAGGGGTATAGCTTCTTCAAGCCGTCCATCGAACTATAATGGGTAAGATCCAGATGGAGCGGTGTAATGGAAATAAAACCGTCGGCGATCGCTTCCAGATCCGTGCTGTGTGCGGGCGTTTCTACCATCGGTCCAAGACCAAACCAGTGATATTCAAAACCGCGCGGATCCCTGTTGCTGACAATCTGCAAACGACCGTAATCACGGATACCTTGGGACACGACCCTTACACCCTTGATATCGCTAGCCGGGAGCGCCGGAAAATTGATGTTCACTAGCGTCCGGTGGTCCATGCGTTGCTTGATCAGCGGACGCAGCACGCGTTCACCCCATTGCAGTGCAGCGTCAAACGGAACATTCGCGCCAATATCCTCTCGCGCGTAGGCTTGGCTGAGAGCAATGGACGGAATCCCCGCCAGAGCGCCTTCCATCGCGGCAGATACGGTTCCCGAATAGGTGACGTCCTCGCCCAGATTGGCACCCCGATTGACCCCCGACAATATGAGATCGGGCGGGCCGTCTTTCATGATCTTGGCAACCGCCATCATCACGCTGTCGGTCGGCGTTCCGTCCACAGAATATTGCTGATCGCCCCGTTTGCGGATGCGCAGTGGCCGGGTCAGGGTCAGCGAATGTCCTGCCCCCGAATTTTCATCGGACGGAGCGACAATCCAGATGTCGTTGGAAAAATGCGATGCGATATCGAGCAGGATTTTCATCCCCGGCGCGTCAAAACCATCATCGTTGGTCAGCAAAATACGCATCAGGCTGGCTCCAGCTTCTCTATGCCCCCCATATAGGAACGCAATACCGAGGGGATGACAACAGAGCCATCGGCCTGCTGATAATTTTCGAGAACCGCGACCAATGTGCGCCCCACGGCAAGCCCCGAGCCGTTAAGCGTATGAACGAATCTGGTCCCCTTTTCCTCGCCCTCGGGACGGAAACGCGTATTCATTCGCCGCGCCTGAAAATCCCCGCAATTGGAAATGCTGGAAATCTCGCGATAGGTATTTTGGCCGGGAAGCCAGACTTCGAGGTCAAAAGTCTTGCGCGCAGCCGCCCCCATGTCGCCCGCGCAGAGCAGCATTTTCCGGTAGGGCAGTTCGAGCGCTTGCAGGATGGACTCCGCCGCGGCGGTCATCCGCTCATGTTCATCTTCGCTATGATCGGGATGCGTGATAGCGACCAGTTCGACCTTCTCAAACTGATGCTGGCGGATCAGACCCTTGGTGTCCTTGCCCGCCGATCCTGCTTCGCTTCGAAAGCAGGGAGTGAGAGCGGTGAGCCGTATCGGCATTTGCGCTTCTTCCAATATCTGCTCGCGGACACTGTTGGTCAGGCTGACCTCTGCCGTAGGGATCAACCAGCGGCCGTCCTTGGTTTGAAACATATCTTCCGCAAACTTTGGCAATTGGCCAACACCGAATACAGCTTCGTCGCGCACAAGCAGCGGCGGAGCACATTCCTGAAAACCGTTCTCGGCGGTCTGCTGGTCGAGCATATACTGCCCGATCGCTCGCTGCAGCCTTGCCATCTGACCGCGCAGGAAGGCAAAGCGTGCACCTGACATTGCGGCTGCCGTCTCAAAATCCAGACCCAGGGGCGGACCGATGTCGCTATGCTCTTTCGGATCGAAATCGAATTGACCCGGCTTGCCCCAGCGTTCCATCTCGACATTGTCGTCTTCATCTTCACCAAGGGGAACATCGTCTGCGGGCAGATTTGGCAAAGTCGCAAGAATATCCTGCAACTGGCCAGAAATTTCGCGCTCCTTTTCCTCCAGAGTCAGCATCTTGCTTTTCAGCTCAGCAACCTCGGCCATCAGAGTCTGGGCTGCTTCTTCGTCACCTCGCCCCTTGGCCTGACCAATAGATTTGGACGCCTCGTTGCGACGAGCCTGGCCATTCTGGAGCTCGGTTTTCAGCGCGCGACTCTGCTCGTCCAGCGCCAGTAAATTCCGGGCGAGCGGATCAAGCCCGCGCTTCGCCAGCGCTGCATCAAAAACTTCCGGATTCTCGCGAATATATTTTATATCATGCATGGCCAAAGCCTATGCCGAGCGTCTGTTTCACTTGCAAGACCACAAAGAAAAAAGCGACCAGATTACTCCGGCCGCTTTTTCAACGTCTCGTGATTGCAATTGCTTAAGCGGCAACCGCCGTCTTTGCCTTGCGGCGCCGGGCGAACAGAGCCGCGGCGGCTGCACCGAACAGCAGGACGACCGGTGGAGCAGGAACATCGGTCCCGCCTGTCGAGCTACTACTGCTACCACCCGATGACGAGCTGGAGCTGCTGGAGGAACTCGAGCTGGATGAGCTGCTGGAAGAGCCGGACGAAGTGCTTCCACCAAAGCTTGAAGATCCGCCGGTAGCACCCGATGAGGTGCTGCTGGAGCTTCCGCCCGAGCTGGAAGAAGAGGAACTGGAACTGCTGCCGGAAGAGCCCGAGCTACCGGACGAACCATGACCACCAGAGGATCCGTGGCCCGGCTTGCCACCAGACGAGCCATGCCCGCCGCTCGAGCTCGAAGAACTCGAAGAACTGCTGGAGGAGCTGCTGGATGAACTGGAAGAAGACGAACTGCTTCCCCCTGTGGATGTGCTTGTAGAACCGCCGCTAGTCGAGCTGCCACCCGACGAGGTGCTTGTCGAACCACCGCTGCTCGTCGATGAAATGACAACGCTGCCGCCACCAGAGCTGCCGCCGCCAAAAAAACCACCAAAAAAGCCGCCACCGCCGCCATATCCGCCGCTGCCGCCAATCACGACCGGGATCGAGCCGCCACCGCCATCGATAGGGGGAGCGGGTGGAATGTAGGGAGGCAAGGGAACTGGAATCGGCTGTGGCGTCTGTGCGACGGTCACGACCGTTGGCTGACAAGCCGTAACCGTCTTGGTCACGGTGCGGCGCATCCGCTTGATTTTACGTGCAGGCTCGCCCCGTTTCACCACCCGGGCACGCAACGGCTGCTTTTTCGACATTTTCTTTACATATGGGGCGGCTGGCGCCTCGGAAACATGCACAGCGCCGCCGCCAATCAGGGCGCCGCCGCAAGTGCAGGCACATAATTTTGCCAAAGCCATCCGTACCGACATAATATCATCTCTCTTCCGCTGTAGACCCGAGCTGGAGATCGGCTTTGCAATACCGACCTGCCTTTTCGAGGTCTCGACATGCATCAGAAAGACAGAATAATTCGTAAATCACAAATACATTAACCCTGTTTCACCGCACAAAATCGAGAAATATGTTACCAGCTAGTATCCATCCACGGTTAATGTCCCGAATTGGAACCCTTTCCGATGGGTTCGTTGAGAAATCCCGAAAATTCAGATGGATTTATGGGCTTGAGACGATCCAAACCAAATTGAGAGCGTCAAAAAAATTCAGTCCCCTCCTATCGGGACTGCCGGTTGTTTTCCGATTTCGGGCTTATTGAATACACAGCGATTTTGCTTCTTGTTTCCAACGAGTCCGCTGGGTATAGGCCCGCCCTATATGTGGTCCAGCCCTCCGGATTCGGGTAGGGCATGATGTTTGGAGAGTATGTTGACATCCTCGGTAAAAAAAGCATCCGTAAAAAATGGCACAAACGGCGCAGATCTGGTTCTTCCTGACGACTATGAGCCTAGCGAAGATGAAGAGTTTATGAACGAGCGCCAGCTCGCTTATTTCAAGCGCGCGCTGAAAAAATGGAAGCAGGAAATCATCGAGGAATCCAAGGAAACCTTGGCGCATTTGCAGGACGGACCGATACAGGAAGCTGATCTCAATGACCGGGCTTCGAGCGAAACGGACTGGGGCCTGGAACTCCGGACCCGCGATCGTCAGCGCAAGCTGACATCCAAAATCGACTCGGCACTTCGGCGGATCGAAGACGGCGAATATGGCTATTGCCAGGTGACCGGCGAACCGATTTCACTGGACCGGCTGAAGGCCAGACCGATTGCCACGATGACCGTCGAAGCGCAGGAAGCGCATGAGCGGAACGAGAAAATCTCCCGCGATCAGTAATAGCTTGCGCTGCTGAACCAAAAAATTCGCATTTTTCCCTGTTTTCCGTCGATCATGGTCAACGGAGCGGAAAGGCATGCCTCATTTTTCGCGAGAAATTCCGGGATAAATATGGCCAGATATTAACCAAATTTGCACCTATTTCGCTCTAATATTTGGTTTGCGACACATGTCATTACAATTATCGACTACGGGAAACCCATGAAAGAAACATTTGACGATAATCTGAAAATGAACAGCCAGGCAGTCGGACACCCAAAGCGGGAACTCGATCGGGACAGTCTGTTTCTGAAAGCGGAATTACGTATCGTCGATGGCGATGATTGCGGTGAAGTGCGCATCCGCAATCTGTCGGCCGGCGGCCTGATGGCCGAAGCACCGGTGCTCACCAAGCGGGGCGACAAGGTTGAACTGGAACTGCGCAATATTGGTCGCGTTACCGGACATGTCGCCTGGGTCGCCCAAGGCAGATTCGGCGTTGCATTTGATCATCCGATTGATCCGAAACTGGCCAGAAAACCAGTCGGAAAAACCAAATCGGAGCTGCCCAGCTATCTACGCCCGTCGGTCCAGAAATCCGCGGCTTTGCGCCGACGTCCGCCGACGCGCTGAGCATCTTGTCAAAGTTTAACAATAAGCTTGATTAGAATAACTTCCCTGCATAGGACCCGTTAATCATTCGATTAAACGGGAGCAGGATATGGCAGGACCATTAACCGGGATCAATATTGTCGAATTTGCCGGGATTGGTCCCGGACCCTTTTGCGGCATGATGCTGGCAGATCAGGGGGCCACGGTAACCGTTCTCCATCGGCCCGGCCAAGCGCCGGACCCCCGCCTCGCCCTCTCCCGCTCCCGCAAATTGGTCGAGATTGACCTCAAATCGGACGACGGAATTGCAACCGCCCGGAATCTGGTAAAAAATGCGGACGGTCTGATCGAAGGCTTTCGCCCCGGTGTGATGGAACGTCTCGGACTGGGGCCAGATGTGTTGCTCGCCGACAATCCCAAACTGGTCTATGGCCGGATGACGGGCTGGGGCCAATATGGTCCGCTGTCGGCGGCGGCCGGACATGATATCAACTATATTTCTCTTTCCGGCGCTTTGCACGCCTTCGGACGCGCGGGAGAGAAACCGACTCCCCCGATCAACATGGTGGGTGATTTTGGCGGCGGCGGTATGGTGCTTGCCCTGGGCATGGTGTCCGCGCTGCTCCATGCCAAGACCGGCGGTCCCGGTCAGGTTGTCGACTGTGCAATGACCGATGGCTCTGCCGCATTGATGGCGATGATATACGATCTCCACAACATCGGCAGATGGCGCGATGATCGCGGGGTCAATTTGCTCGACACCGGGGCGCATTTCTATGACACCTATGAGACCGCAGACGGTAAATTCATATCGATCGGGTCAATCGAGCCGCAATTTTATGCAAAATTGCGGCAGGTGGCAGGACTCGAGGAAGATTCGGATTTCGATGTCCAAATGGACCCGAAACAATGGCCGGTATTGAAGGAAAAACTGACCGCCCTGTTCAAGACCAAGACGCGTGCCCAGTGGTGCGAGCTGATGGAGGGCACCGACATCTGTTTTGCTCCGGTCCTGTCGCTAACGGAAGCAAAGAGCCATCCGCACAATGTGGAGCGGCAAACCTTTGTGGAGGTCGGCGGATTGCCGCAGCCAGCACCGGTGCCACGCTATTCGGTTACCGTCTCCGATCCGCCCAAGCGGCCGACCTGAGCACCGGCTGTTATCCGGTCCGCATAACGGGGGCCAACGGGCAGTTGCGTGCCATCCTGCAAGAGGACAAAAAGCTTGCGACCTTCACGGCGAACCTCCGCAATACAGTCCCGCCGGACGATGATGGACCGGTGGACCCGGACAAACAGGCTGGCCGGCAACTCCCCTTCCAGCGCACGCATGGATTGGTGCAACAGATAAGTGCGACCGTGCAGATATAGCCGCATATAGTCCCGCTCGGCTTCTACCCATTCTATATCCGAAACGACCAGTTGCACGACCCCTTTGCCATCCTGCACCCAAAGGCGCTGGTCGATGCCCGGTGTCCCGTCCGCTTCATCCCGCGCGCGATTTGCGATAGCCCGATGGACAGCCTCGCGCAGCAGGGATTCCTTTACCGGTTTCAGAAGATAGTCGGTGGCTTCCAGCCTGAATGCCTGCACCGCATAGTTGCTGTGGGCGGTGGTAAAGATAATTTCCGGAACCCGTGCCAGATCCAGGCAAAATTCGGCCACCTTGAGTCCCGACAAATCGGGCATATCGACGTCCAGCAGCAGAATATCGGGCGGCCGTTGCCTGATCTTCTCCAGGGCCTCGCGTCCGCCGCCGGCCAGTTCGGTGTCCCCGAAGAGTCCGGTCCGCTCGCACAGCGCCTTGAGCCGGGAGCGCGCAAGGGGCTCGTCATCGACAATCAGGACCGAAGGTGTGTTCTTAGCCACCTTTAGATATCCTCGAATATCAGTGACGGATCGGGCAGGACGATGGTGGCAATCGCCATTCCGTCCTTGCTGTTCGCCAAAAGCAATGACGCATTTTGACCATATAATGCTCTCAGCCGGTTCTGGATATTGGAGAGACCGGTTCCGGTGCCACCGTTGCCTTCATCGGGCATTTTAATCCGGCCATCATTGGCGACACTGATCCGCAGCCGATCTCCCTGAATCTGAGCGGAGATAATGACATTCATCGGATTATCCGTGCCGGAAACGCCGAATTTTATCGCATTTTCGATCAGCGGCTGGATGATCAACGCTGGTATGCGCCAGTCGTTTGCAGCCGGGTCAATGTCGACGGAATAGAGCAATCGCTCGGGGAAACGCATACGTTCGATCTCGAGATAGCGAACCTGCTGCTCGATTTCCTGTTCGACCGTGATCATGTCCTCCGCGCCGCCCGTTAGGACCGCTCGCATATAATCGGCCAGATCATCGACAAGCTTTTCCGCCTGTTCGTTTCTCCGGTCAATGATCAGACTGCTCACGGAATTGAGCGCGTTGAACACGAAATGCGGATTCAGCTGGTAACGCAGCGCCCGCAATTCGCTCTCCCGGTTCACCCGCTCCAGCTGCCGGCTGTGCGCCGTCATTCGTTGTACATCCTGACTGTGCGACAAGGCGAGATACAGAGCGCCCCAGCCCGCGAGAATGAAATAGCGGGTGAATGCCTCGTCCAGAATATAGGGCCAGTCGAAACTCATAAAATCAATCGGCTCGAACAGATAGGTGAAGTCGAACAGCTCCGCCTCATGGTTGAACACGATATGGTCAAGAATCGCGATATAATTGGCCAGGATTATGGTCGGCAAGCTGAGCATGAAGATCGCGGCACCTATGCCACTGCTGCGCACTGCGATCAGCAAGCGGTAGAGCATCCAGGTGAAGGCGATGCAGATGCTCGTCATCAGGATTCGCTGGACGAACAGAGCCTCCACATTGCCCTGGGTCATATATAGAAAACGGCTCGTCACGAACAGGAAATAGGCACCCCAGATCCCGAATATCGATTTGATCGCAATATCCCGATTGACGGGGAACAAGCGGTTAAAAAGTGAAACCTTCCCGGCGGGTGCCTTTTGGGCCGGGCGAATGGTGGTCTCGGGCTTCACGAAGCCAGGTTGCCGCCAGTTCTGTCAATACCCCTGCGGGTGCGCCAATAGGTCGCAAAGCTGGCGAGCCAGTGGCCGCCGGAATAATAGGGCGTGCGGACGGACTTCTCTCCTGTCTCGCCATGCAGTTTTGACGATGCCAGCAGCGATGCGCGGCGCGGATCATCGACTGGCAGACCGGAAGCCATGCCCTCCAGTGCCCAGGCACGCGACAGGTTGAGGCCGTCAAGATGCACCAGCTTGCCGTCGGTGGGATCGTTCACGATACCAACCGCAAGCCAGTCATCGCTGCCGTCGGTGGGAATCTCTGGCAAAAATTCCGATAACCAGCCGGCATAGTCGCTCTCGTTCATCACCCGCCGCATCAGGTCGGCCACCATGAGGCATGAAGAGAGGAAATCCTCTCCCGATGGCTCATAGGCCATCGGACAATTGATGTCCTTGCGATGAAACGACAGAGCCTTGTCACGCACCAGACTGGCCATTTCCGTGTCGCCACTGCGCTGGGACCAATCGAGAAACAGGCCAAAGGCAAAGGCGGACTGATTATGGGTCCCCAACCGGATCGGATAGGCCAACTTTGGCAGCCAGTCCTTGATATTGCCCACGATCACAGCCTCCAGCGGCGCCAACCGCGTCAGCCATGCCTTTGCCTGCTCCGCCTTGCCGCCCTCGCCCGCGGCAATATCGCGCAGTTCGGCAGTCAGCTGCAGAAACCAGGCAAGCCCGTAAGGCCGTTCAAATGTATTGCGATCTTCGCCGTTAAAATAGGCCAGTTCGCCGGCAATTTTTTCTTCGGTAAAATTCGCGGACAGCGCAGCGGCAATCTCTTCATCCATCTCGGGAACGAGATCCTCGCCCCACAGGCGGGTCAGCAACCAATGACCGTGGACGGCGCTGTGCCAGTCGAAACATCCACAGAATACCGGAGTCAGTTTCGCCGGTTCAGCGACATCGGCGGCGCTGCTCATCAGATGACTGATCTTGTTGGGATATTGTTTGTTGATGCAGTTGAGGGCAATCCGCGCATAAGCCTGTTCCGCGCGTCGCGGCTCCAGACTCTGGTCCGCAGGATCGGGCGCTATATTTTTGCGCTCAAACACGCCCTGTTCAGGCGATGAGGCCGCTTCGTCTTCTTCCGCAACCGAGCAGCCCGCCAATATCGTAATCATAAACGCGATCAGTCCTTTTCGATAGATCATCCCAAGCTCCCCAAACATCATTTTCCACTAGAGATGATTTGACCCCTTGGCAAAAGCCTATAAGGCAAAAATATCTCTCCCGCCATTGCCAGTTCCGGCCAGGCGATTTGCAGTGGAACAGATAATATCGCGACGCAACCCGCCATATTCCTGACCGGCAGCCCGCTGCGGCATATAACAACCATGTCCCTGACCGCCAGCATTGGTCTGCTGACCATGTTCATCGTCGACTTCGCCGATCTGTTTTATATCGCCCAACTGGCGGACAGTTCACTGACTGCGGCCATGGGTTTTGCCGCAACCATCCTGTTTTTCGCAACGGCCTTTCATATCGGCCTGATGATCGCCACCAGCGCGCTAGCATCCCGGCACATCGGCCAGGGCGATCCCGACCGGGCGCGGCGCTATCTGACCAATATTCTGATACTGAGCATGATGTTTGTGGTACCGCTCGCCGCCCTGTTTTTCCTTTTTGCCCCGAACATTCTCCATCTGGCCGGAGCCGACGGCGCTGCCAATCGGGCCGCTACCGGCTATATTCGAATATTTGCGCCTTTCCTGCCGTTCAGCGTTGCGGCGATGGTTTGTTCCGGCTTTCTGCGGGCCCATGGGGCAGCCCGGCGGGCGATGAACGTGACGCTCAGCATGGGCATTGCCAACGCGATTCTGGATCCGATTTTCATTTTCGGCTTTGACTGGGGAATCAACGGTGCTGCGGTCGCCAGCGCCTGCGCCGCCATTATATCGGCGCTATTCGCGATCTCTCCGATCGTCAGAGACTATGGCGGCTTCGAACGCTTTTCCGTGCCCGGTTTTCGCAGAGATATTCCATCGATCATGGCAATATTGGTTCCCGCCATATTGACCAATATTGCGACGCCGGTGGGCGGTTTCATATCCTATCGCTTCATCGCCGATTATTCGGACAATGTGATTGCCGGATTCGCGGTTGTCGGACGCGTCGTGCCGGTCGCCTTTTGCCTGATGTTCTCGCTTTCCGGCGCCATCGGCCCGATCATCGGCCAGAATTTCGGGGCACTGCAATTCGACCGGGTGCGCACCACGATCAAGCAAGCAACCCTTTTCGCTCTCGCTTACACGATGATCATCTGGCCGGTCCTCTATCTGCTCAGCGGACCGATCAGCGATGCCTTCCATCTCGTCGGCGAAGGACGGCATGTATTCTGGCTGTTCGCGCTGCTGTTAACCCCGCTCTTCTTTTTCAACGGAATGCTGTTTATCGGCAATGCCGCCTGCAACAATCTCGGGCGCCCGACATGGTCGACAGCAATGAACTGGCTACGCAACACGCTCGGTATCATCCCGTTTCTCTGGTTAGGTCGCGAATTTTACGGACTGGACGGCATCGTCGCGGGCCCCGCTGTCGGCGGGATAATATTCGGCATTGCCGGCTATATGGTGGCGCAATATCTGGTGAATCAGCGCGAAAGGCGAGCCCCGTTAACCGATTAACCTGTCGCGAACCCGCGTCCCATCATGGAACAGCGCTGTTTTGCCCCGCGCAGTGCCTTGGCAAACCGGCTATATCGCGCCTGTTTCGCCCATTTGGGCCCAATCAGGTATTTTGAAAACCAATGCGCGTCCCGCCACCCTATGTCCCTCCTCTGAGCCGTCATCTGCCTGACTTTGGTCTTGGCAGCATGCCGGAGCCTGCGGCGAGTGCACAATCATTGGGCCATGATGCGGCAGATGAGCAGCCAAAACCGGAAAATGCCCCCTCCCCGGCGTGGCATCAGCGCCTCTCCTTCGCCAAGATGACAGCCCGCGAAAAGATTGTGATGGCATTTTTCCTGATCAGCCTGATCCTGATACCGACGGCCATGCCGCCATCGAGCGTTGATGCCCAGCAGATCAATCCGAGCGACCCGCACCTGCAGCCGGTCGAGCGGGCCGAAGAAAATTTCGCCGGGTCTGCCTTTTATTTCATCGATCCGGATTATGCAGTACCGCAAAATTATGGCGGCCTTGGCATCGACCCTCTCGCTGATCCGGGAGCGGGATCGGCCGGCGCCTTGTCGGACATGGGTGCCGGTGATCTGGCGGCACCGGCCCATAGCATCCAGCCGACCGCCTTTCGCGGCACGGCAACCGACAACAGCCGGGCTCTCTATTGCCTGGCCCAGGCGATCTATTATGAGGCGGGGCTGGAACCCGATGCCGGTCAGCGCGCCGTCGCTCAGGTGATCCTCAACCGGGTCCGCCATCCCAGCTATCCGAGCACGGTGTGCGGCGTGATCTATCAGGGAAGCGAACGGGCCACCGGCTGTCAGTTCACCTACACCTGCGATGGTTCGCTGCGCCGCAAACCGGCGAAATTTTTCTGGGACCGGGCCCGCAAGGTCGCTGCCGAAGCGCTTGCCGGCAAAAGCTATACGACGGTCGGTACCGCGACTCATTATCATGCCAGCTATGTCTATCCCTACTGGGCCCCAAGCCTGCGATTCCTCGGGACGGTCGGTGCCCATCGCTTTTACAGCTGGAAGGGCAACGCCGGCAAGGCAACGGCCTTCAGTCAGCAGTATCGCGGAGGAGAGCCGTTGCCCGCTCCAAAGCCGCGCCGCTATGATGTCGCCAGCGGCGCGCCCTCAGCCGCGTCGCTCGACCCGATCGCGCTCGAGAAAGCCTATGAAGCAGCCCGGCGCAAGGCCGAAGCCGAGGCCATGCAATCCGAGAGAGCGACAGCGTTGGCAGCAGACAATGCCCGCCGGCATGATCGACCTGCTCCGGGGCAGGATATCAACAGGCCGCAATCCTACCAGGCTCCTGACTATAGCAGCGAGGCCAAAGCCAGAGGCGGCGACGAGGCCTTTGCCGGACAGAATCTGCCCGACGTCAGCCAGATCAAACCCGAATTCCGCAACAGCGGCAGCTGGAAGAAAAAGCCGGCAGGCTAGGCTTCAACGGCGGTTTCCCGATAGTTTCGCTGGCAACCAACGTTGGGTTTCCCTTGCCATTGCCCTTGACTCCCGCCTAAAGGCTCTCGATTTTAGTGGAAACGAAGCGGAGCGCTCTGATGGCGACAAATTGGACGGCAAACAGCTGGCGGGATTTTGAAGGGCGGCACATGCCCGAATATTCCGACGCTGCCAAACTGGCAGAAGCCGAGGGACTGCTTGGCAGTTACCCGCCGCTGGTGTTTGCCGGTGAAGCCCGCAGCCTGAAACAGGACCTGGCCGAAGTGGCGGCGGGCAAGGCATTTCTGCTGCAGGGCGGCGACTGCGCCGAAAGCTTTGCGGAATTTCATCCCAACAATATCCGCGACACGTTCCGCGTCATCCTGCAGATGGCGGTCGTGCTGACCTATGCCTCGAAACTGCCGGTGGTAAAGCTGGGCCGTATGGCGGGCCAGTTCGCCAAGCCGCGCTCTTCCGATATCGAAGTGCAGGATGGTGTCGAGCTGCCAAGCTACCGCGGCGATATCATCAACGGAATCGAGTTCGACAGCAGCCGTCGCGACCCGGATCCGGAGCGGATGGTGCGCGCCTATAACCAGTCGGCCGCGACGCTCAATCTGCTCCGCGCTTTCTCAACCGGCGGCTATGCCAATCTGAAGCAGGTCCATGGCTGGACCCATGATTTCATGGCGCGCAGCCCCTGGGCCAAGAAATTCGAGGAAATGGCCGACCGCATCAGCGAGGCACTGGCATTCATGGAAGCCTGCGGGATCAATCCCGACACCGTGCCGCAGCTGAAGGCGACATCCTTCTATACCAGCCACGAAGCGCTGCTGCTGCCCTATGAGCAGTGCCTGACCCGGCAGGACAGCCTGACCGGAGACTGGTTCGATACCAGCGCCCATTTCCTGTGGATCGGCGACCGCACCCGGTTCGAGGGATCGGCCCATGTCGAATTTCTGCGCGGTATCGGCAACCCGATCGGCATGAAATGCGGCCCGTCGCTGACCCCCGACGCACTCTTGAAAATGCTCGACACGCTCAATCCGGCGCGCGAACCCGGGCGCATGACCCTGATCTCTCGCTTTGGCCACGACAAGGTGGAAAGCGGTCTCGCACCGCTGGTTCGCGCGGTGAAACGCGAGGGCCATCCGGTCATCTGGTCCTGCGATCCTATGCATGGCAATGTGATCAAGGCGGACAGCGGCTACAAGACGCGGCCGTTCGACCGCATTCTTGCCGAAGTGCGCGGCTTTTTCGCCGTCCATCGGGCAGAAGGCACATTTGCCGGCGGTATCCATTGCGAGATGACCGGGCAGAATGTCACCGAATGCACCGGTGGTGGCGTCGCCATCACCGATGCGTCGCTTGGCGATCGCTACCACACCCATTGCGACCCGCGTCTCAACGCCGCACAGTCGCTGGAGCTGGCCTTCCTGCTGGCAGAAATGCTCAATCAGGAGCTATCCGACCGCACCCGGGAAGCCGCCTGACCGTGGCCGAGAAGATCAAACCGGAACGGATGCGGCCGGAAGATTACGCACCGGGAGAATCGTCTATGAGACGGGGGGCGACCTATGTCCGCAAGGAGATCGTCAGCAAGGGAGTGGGTTTTGGCAGCGCTCTCGCCATTGCCATCAGCTTCGCCACTCACAAGTCGATATTATGGGCGATCATCCACGGATTTTTTTCCTGGCTCTATGTGATCTACTACGCTCTGACGCGATAGGCGGCCGGTTCTCGCACGAACCCGATCAGCGGCCGTTGCCGAGCGTCTCCAGTCGGTAGCCATAGCCGAAAACCGTAAAAATCCGGAATCCGTTCTCCGGCTTCAGCACCAGCTTCGACCGGATGCGTGAAACATGCATGTCGAGGGTGCGGGTCGCGAGATGGGCATTGGTGCGCCAGACCGTTTCCATGATATAGCGCCGTGACAGGGTTCGGTCGCGATTGCGGAACATCAGATCGGCAAGCTCGAACTCCTTCGCCGTCAGCGCAATTTCCTTGTCGCAAAAGCGAACCGTCTGCTCGATGCGATCGAGCAAATAATTCCCGAATTGGGCCGTCTTTTCCATGGCGGACACACCGGTATTTCTGCGCAGCAGGGCATTGATCCGGGCGGCGATTACATTCGTGTCCTCGGGCTTGGTGATATAATCATCGGCACCGGCATTCAGCGCGTCACTGATATCCTGTTTGGCTGTGCGGCTCGCCATCATGATCACTGGAGGACGGTCTTCAACTGCGCTTTCCATCCATTTCAGAACTTGCATGCCGTTCTTCCCAGGCATGTTCCAGTCGAGGATTACCAGATCGAATGTGTCGCGTAACAATGCATTGGAAAGGGATGTGCCGTCAGCATAGCCGGAATAAATATTCCCTTGTCCCTCCACTATGTTTCCCAAATATTCGATAATTTCCGGATCCCCATCCGCTATCGCTACCCGCATTTCAACCCTCCGAGCAATCCACTAACCTTAACGCGGCGAACGCTTCTATTAACCTATTTCGTTTACTATTATTTCCAGAAACTTTGCCAGAAATACGATTCCCTATTTACAATCATTTACATATCAGCCGTTTATCGAGAATTTCGATTTGATCCGGGCATCGGCATCAAGACCGCCTGTCATAGCGGCAAAGAGGGATTGGATTGGGAATAATAGCCGACGGATCAGCCGAACCAATCCTCGTCAAAAAAAACAGGGCTGGAAGGTGCCTCTGCACATTCCAAGCGGTTTCAGAACGGGATTGGGGAACCGCTGCCGCCCACGGACGGCCATACTCAGTTAGATTATGCGGCCTGGTCGTTGCGCGCGTTTTGCGCAGGGTCGTCCGACACAGAGCCGGTCGTGCCGGAGCGCCTGTCGGCCAGGGCCAGCTGCCCGCTATCGTTCGGCCGCCCATAGAGAAAGCCTTGCCCGATGTCGCATCCGGAATCGATAACGCTTCTCGCATTATCATAGGTTTCAACACCCTCGGCGGTCACTTCCAGTCCCAGATTGTGAGCTAGGGCAGTAACCGCCCGGACAATCGATTGTGACGCCGAATTTGTTTCAATACCACGCACGAATGACCGGTCGATTTTCAGCTTGTCAAACGGCAACTCGGACAGATGGCGGAGCGAAGAATATCCGGTACCAAAATCATCAAGAGATATGCTGATACCCTGATTTTTAAGGGACAGGATAAGGTTACGGGCAGCGTCAAGATCGCTTACCAGGGCGCTTTCCGTAATCTCTATCTCAAGCCGGCCCGGTGCCACGCCAGCGTCGAGCAAAGTTTGCAATATGCGCTCCACAAGCCAGTCGTCACCAAATTGAACGGGAGACAGGTTTACCGCCAGATGCAGCTCGTCCGGCCAGTTTTTTGCCTCAAGTGCGGCAGCCTTCAAGACCGCAAAAAAGAGATCGGAGATCAGACCAGATTCCTCGGCAATGGCGATAAAATCATCCGGCATCCGCATTGTTCCGTCTGCCATATGCCAGCGGGCCAAGGCCTCGAAACCAATTATTCTGCCGTCACGGAGATCCACCAGCGGCTGGTAGAAGGGCTTGATTCTCCCGTCCGCAATTGCCTTGCGCAAATCGCTTTCAATCTGGGCACGCTGGATCGCCGCGAGTTCCATACCGGCCTCGAAAAATGAAACGGCGTTGCCGCCTGTTCCCTTGCCGCGATACATGGCCGCATCGGCTTGCGCGAGCAGCGCATCTACCGAAGTGCCCGGTATGTTGGTGGTTACAACGCCGATGCTGGCGCTGACCGAGACCGATCGGTCACCCAGATCAAACGGTTGTTCGAAGATTAAAGACAGCTTTTCCACCCTGCTTATCAGCTGATCGCGAGATGCGATTCCGCTGAGCATCGCGCAAAATTCATCTCCGCCGATCCGGCTGACCAACCCCTCATTGCCGACGGCAGTTTTCAACCGCTCACCAACCGCAAGCAGCAACTGGTCGCCAGCGAGGTGGCCGTACAGATCGTTGACCGGTTTGAACCGGTTGAGGTCAATGGCAAGCAAGGTGACCGGCGCGCGCGCTGCATTCTCCAGCGCGGATTCTATCTCCATATTTGCCTTGCGGCGGTTGGCCAGTCCGGTCAGCGGATCGTGCAAGGCCATTTCATGGGCCTTTTTCTCGGCCAACAGCCGGAGCTTCAATTCCTGCTTCGCTTCAATAAGCCGGCGCACAGCAAAAACTGCCAGCGCAATCGGAAGCAGCAGCAATCCGGTCAGAAATTCATCGAACTGCCAGTGTTCATGCTGCTCGGTAAATATAACAATTTGCTCAAATCCATTGAGAGCGTGGGATCCGCCCAATGTGATCAGATAGAATATTACGATAATCGCAAAGTCTCTATGTGGCGCATATTTCTTTTCGGCGGTAAATTTTCTGAGTTCCAAAGACTGCTCCCAATGGTGCGATAAATATCCCCCACCGTTCAGCCGCCAGAATAGCAGATATATATTAAGCCTTTACTAAGCAGTGAACGCAGCCATCAGCGCCCGCGATGGATCGCGGCCAGAGGAAAATCGCTTTCTTCATTGTGGAGTTGGTTGGGGTGGCAGGATTCGAACCTGCGCATGGCGGCATCAAAAGCCGCTGCCTTACCACTTGGCGACACCCCAATATTTGCGGGCCTCATTCTGGCGGGCCACGCTGGTGAACGGGCCTATTATCCAGTTTGCCCGCAAGGGGCAAGAGGCAGTTATATCTAAGCTTCGAACAGTCTTTTGACCCAGCCGTGATTATCCGGTGCAATGCCGCGCTGGATATCAACCAGCCGCCGCTTCAATTTTTCGGTCAACTGGCCGGGACCACCGCCGCCGATGGTAAATTCACCCTTGCGAGACCGTACGGTACCGACCGCGGTCACAACCGCTGCCGTCCCGCAAGCAAAGGTTTCAACCAGCTTGCCATTGGCGGCATCCGCCTCCCATCGGTCGATGGAATAGGGTTCCTCGACCACGGTCAGTCCCTCTTCCCGAGCCAGGGTCATGATCGAATCGCGAGTGATGCCGGGCAGGATGGTTCCACCGAGAGGCGGTGTGATAAGCCTGCCGTCATCCATTGCGAAAAACAGGTTCATACCGCCCAGTTCTTCCACCCATTTATGTTCGGCGGCATCCAGGAAAACGACCTGATCGCATTCCTTTTCGATGGCTTCCGCCTGTGCGATGAGGCTGCCGGCATAATTGCCGCCGCATTTGGCCGCACCGGTACCTCCCGGCGCTGCCCGGCTGTAATCTTCAGACACCCAGATCGTGATCGCCGAGGCGCCACTCTTGAAATAGCCGCCTGCAGGGGAAGCAATCACCAGATACAGATATTCCTTGGCCGGGCGAACGCCCAGAAACACTTCGCTCGCGAACATGAAGGGACGGAGATAGAGGGAGCCGCCCTCGACCGAGGGGAACCAGTCGCGGTCGATATCGACCAGCGCCTCGACAGAATCGAGAAAGGCCTGTTGCGGCAATTCCGGCATCGCCATACGCCGTGCCGAGGCTTGGAACCGTTTTGCATTTGCTTCGGGGCGAAACAGGGCCGTGCTGCCATCAGCCAGACGATAAGCCTTCATCCCCTCGAATATTTCCTGGGCATAATGGAGCACCGAGGAAGCGGGATCCATCAGGATCGGCTCCCTTTTGGTGATCCTGGCATCGTGCCAGCCTTGCGCTTCGCTATAGCGGATCATGGCCATATGGTCAGTGAACAGGGTCCCGAAGCCCGGATTTTCCAACAGCCGAGACCGTTCGCTTGCCATCACCGGCGTCGCGCTCGGCTCCAGCTTGAATTCCAGGTTTTGATTGTCTGCCATATCTGCCGCTTTCGCTGTAATTCATGCCCACCAATGGAAGAATTGGAAGCATATCCAATTGTCTTGCAATCCCCTAATCAGCCTGTCAAGATACGTCAACATGACTGACGTATCTCGCACTGCAATTTCCCCCGGAGCCTCGCCGCTTTTTCTGCGTGAAGACGAAGTGCGCCGTGGCATCGAACTGCTGTATTTCGGCTATACCAGACTGACCAATGCGATCGACCGGGAACTGGCAACGCAGGGCCTGGGCCGGGCGCATCACCGCGCTCTATATTTCATAGCCCGCCAGCCTGGTCTGACCGTCGGCGAATTGCTGAAATTGCTGGCGATCACCAAACAGTCGCTCGGCCGCGTGCTGAAGGAATTGCAGGACCGGCAGTTCATCCTGACGTCCCCCGGTGTTCTTGACCGGCGGCAGAAATTGCTGCGCCTGACGGAAAAGGGCGCTGATCTGGAGGCCGAACTGTTTCGGCAATTGCGCCAGCGCCTTTCGTCCGCCTATGTTTCTGCAGGACAGGAATCCGTGACCGGCTTCTGGCATGTTCTGGAAGGCCTGATCCCGGAAAGCGATCGCAAGATGGTGTTCGACCTGCGCGGAGACAATCTCTGAGGCGAGAGCCGACGAGGCGTTTTCTGCGGTCACCAAATAATATCAAAATACATGAGCATCGAGACCGGCGGCAGGCACAGGATCAGGCTTCGCCGGCGGTATCGACCATCGCATGGGCAATCGCATCCTGGGGGCTCTTGTCGCTCCACAAGACAAACTGAAAGACGGGATAAAATCTCTCCCATTCCTCGATCGCCAGATCGACAATCGTCTGCGCCTGATCCAGACCCAACAGTCCACTCCCGCCAAGCAGGGTGGCATGACGGAACAACAATATATTATTGTTCGACCACAGATCAAAATGACCCAGCCAGAGCTGCTCGTTGATCAGCCCCAATGTTTCGTAAATGGCCGTTTTCTTCTCATCCGGAACACGGATCTCCGGCAACAGCAGAATCTGGAGGACATGATCCTCGTCCCGCCAGATCGCGCGCATCTGATAGCTCGTCCAGTTGCCCTTGATCTCGACCGAAAGCTCATCGTCGCCGACATGATTGACCGACCAGCCGCGCGCCTCGAAAAAGGCCGCCAGCATATCCACGGGCGGCGCTTCGTCCTGATCAAGCTCTTCCCATTGGTCGTCAAGCATTACGGTTTCCAGATCCTTTGTAACTAGACGCTTAGTGGCGCAAGCACCGGATCAGGGCAAGGCAAGGCGCTGCCAGCCGTCACATTGATTGTGGGAACGCTGTGGATAATGAACGCCCGACCGGGCGGGATTCAGTCGCCGGTTTTGGGGGGCGCGGACTTGCGCGCGGCCGGTTTCGGAGCAGCAGCTTTTTGCCCGCTCGCCTTGCTCGCAGTCGCGCGTTTCGTTGCAGGCTTGCTTGCCGGAGCGGACGCGGCCTTTTCCAGGGCATCGACCCGTTTCTTCAGCGCGTCTGCTTCGGCCCGCGCCTTGGCAGCCATTTCCTTTACCGCGTCGAATTCGTCGCGCGAGACAAAATCCATCCCGCCGAACCATTCCTTGGCCCGTTCGCGGGCACTGGATTCGGCTTCGCGACCCACGCCGGCCACGGTCCCTGCAAGACCGTTCAACACTTTCGAAAGATCATCAAAAAAACGGTTCTGGCTCTGCATTTCATTAAACTCCGTCACTGGCCCCTCGGGCCTGAAAAATATAATCTATATCTGGGTTCTCGCAGCCGGAACCACAAGGGTCTCTGCACCCGGATTGAGCCAGTCGATCTCTTTATTGAGCGCCGCGGCGAAACAGAGCCATGCGAGATAGGGCACCATGAGCCAGGCGGCGGCCTTGCGAACCCGGCCAAAAACCAGCGTCGTGGCCAGCGCCAGCAGGAAGATGATGACAAGAAACCAGAAAGCGGCTGTCACCTGGTGCATGCCGAAAAACAGAATCGGCCAGAACAGGTTGAGGGCATATTGCACCAGATACAGGATGATCGCAGGAGCGCGCAAAGGCGCTCCCCGCGCGTGCAGCACCATCGCAAAGGCCGTGCCCATCATCGCGTAGAGCAGTGCCCAGGCGGCCCCGAAGGCCCATCCCGGCGGCTGAGCGGCGGGTTTGGCTAGGGCCTGGAACCAGCGGTTTTCGTCACCGCTATTGGCAAACTGGCTGAACGCAAATCCGAGCAATACGGTGATCGGGACGATGAACAATATCCACCGCAACAGGGACATGCGCAGCTGACCTTTTGAAGCAATCTGATTCACAGGGCGGCATCCTTGATCGAGAAATTACGCGAATCGTCAGGGCCGCTTGTGCCCGAAACCCTTGTACTTTTAACAATTTTTGGGCGCTTGGCCAGCCTTATGGCGCTGATTATATCCGAGGCGCGTCAGAATAAGATTACTTCGTGCCTTGGCATTTTTTTCATCATCGCCATCTTGGAGAAACGGGGCGCGCCGGCGGTATCGGTACAAACCTTTGATTGTGACAAATAGGACGGGCTGCTAGGCGCTTTTTATGAACGACAAAACGATTTCTCCCGAACCGGACGCCCCTCCCGCATCGCTCAAAAAGATCGGCAACCTGCGGATGGTTTTTGAACGGGCGGTCAACTATCCCAAGCAGATTTCCCTGGCGCTGCTTGCCCTGCTGGTCTCGGCCACGGCGACGCTGGCGATCCCGGCGGGCTTCAAAACCATCATCGACAAGGGCTTCATAGCAGGGAACGGCAATGTCGCGCCTTATTTTCAGGGTCTGCTGGGGATTGTCGCGGTTCTGGCTGTCGCAACCGCCTTCCGCTTCTATTTTGTCAGCTGGCTGGGAGAACGGGTGGTCGCGGATATCCGGCTCGCCGTTCAGAACAATCTGCTGCGTCTGGCGCCTGGCTTTTTCGAGGAAAACCGGCCCTCGGAAATCGCTTCGCGGATGACGTCGGATACGGCGGTGATCGAACAGGTTGTGGGAACAACGGTATCGGTCGCGCTTCGCAATATCGTTATCGGCCTCGGCGGGATCATCTATCTGTTCACTCTCGCTCCGGCCCTGACGGCCGGCCTGCTTTTGGCGATTCCCGTCATCGTGCTGCCGATCGTGTTTATCGGCCGGAAGCTCACCAATGTCTCCCGCTCCAGCCAGGACCGGGTAGCGGATGTGGGTGCAATGATCGCGGAAACCCTGGGCGCCATGAAAATCGTCCAGGCCTTTGGCCAGCAGGACCGGGAACATGAACGGTTCCGCGGCGCTGTCGAAAGTACATTTGATACCGCCAAAAGGCGGATCCGCCTGCGCGCGGCGATGACCGCGATCGTCATCGGCCTGATCTTCACCGGCATCACCATGCTGATGTGGCGGGGCGCGATCGGCGTTGCCGAAGGGACCATATCGGGCGGCACGATTGCTGCCTTCGTGCTTACCGGCGGCCTCGTTGCCGGCGCTTTTGGTGCCCTCACCGAGGTCTATGGCGACCTGCTGCGCGGCGCGGGTGCTGCCGGCCGTCTGGCGGAACTGCTGTCCGAAAAGCCGGGCATCGCCGCACCAGCCAATCCGATTGCCCTGCCCGAGCCTTCGCGCGGTCAGATTGCGTTCGACAATGTCAGCTTCGCCTATCCGACGCGGCCCGACGCGCAGGCGCTCCGCAATTTCTCGCTGACCGTATCGCCTGGCGAGACGGTTGCGGTGGTCGGGCCGTCCGGGGCCGGGAAATCCACCCTGTTCCAGCTCGCCCAGCGCTTCTATGATCCGCAGGCCGGTTCGGTGCGTATCGACGGCGTCGCCCTGCCCTCGGCTGATCCGGCCGAGATCAGGCAGCGCATGGCACTGGTCCCTCAGGAAACCGTATTATTTGCCGCCTCCGCCCGCGACAATCTGCGCTATGGCAAATGGGAAGCGACCGATGAGGAAATCTGGGAAGCGGCGCGCGTCGCCAATGCCGAGAAATTTCTCCGCGCCCTGCCCGACGGGCTCGACAGTTTCATGGGCGAAGCAGGTACGCGCCTGTCCGGTGGACAGCGTCAGCGGATTTCGATCGCCCGGGCGCTGCTGCGCAACACACCGATCCTTCTGCTGGACGAAGCAACCTCGGCGCTGGACGCGGAAAGTGAAAAGCTTGTGCAGGACGCGCTCGATCATCTGATGCAGGACCGGACCACCATCGTCATCGCTCATCGGCTGGCAACGGTAAGGTCAGCGGACCGGATCATCGTGATGGACGAGGGCAGGATTGTCGAACAGGGCGACCATGACAGCCTGATCGCTAAAAACGGTCTCTATGCCCGGCTGGCGGAGCTGCAGTTTAACAGCGCGGAGACCAGTCGGCCGAAGGCCCCCGTTCAGATCTAGGCCGGCAGCGCGCCCGACCCGCAGCCCGCCTCCCCTGTGCGATGCCTGGACCTCTGAGGCGCAGCCCCTCTTTAGCATAACCGGACAGGCCATGAACCTGCACAGTATAGACCGGACCGCAGGCTGTCAGACCCAGCCGGTCATCACGCTTGGCGCGCTCAATGCTACGGCGCTGGAGGATAGCGTCAAAGCGGTGGGATGATTCCCCTCAATGGGAAGATTGCGCACAAAAAAAGGGCCGCGATACCAGATCGCAGCCCCGTTTCATTTCTGTGTAGCAACCTAGTTCGGCGGGCGGCTGGCCTTGTTGAAGCTGCCATATTGTTCGTTACCAACGAAGCCGAATTTGGTTACGCCGCTGTCCTTGATCACCGCCAGGGTCCGGTCGGTGGTCAGATAGGCGCTCAGCGGATCGGGCTGGAACTGAAGTTCCGGCTCGGGAACCATCGATTTGGTCTGCGCCAGATATTGCTTTACCTGATTCAGCGATACCGGGGTATCGTTCCAGATCACCTGGTTTGTTGCCGTAATCCCCAGACGATTTTTGACCGGATCAATGATCGGTTCGTCCTGCGGAGAATCATCCGAAACCGGAAGATCAATTTTCACCGCATGCGTCTGCACAGGGATTGTGATGATGAACATGATGAGAAGAACCAACAGGACGTCGATGAGCGGCGTCGTGTTCATCTCCATCATTGGCTCGCCATCATCTTTTCCGCCACTCATAGCCATTCGTGCGTCTCCTTAACTCTATAATCTTCAGCTGCCGGTCGGAACTATTCGACGACAATCGGGGTGGAAATAAAGCCCACTTTGGCAAAGCCTGCGCGCTGCATGGTATAAATCGCACCACCGATGCACTTGTAGGGGGTGTTGATGTCACCGCGAATATGCACTTCGGGCATATCTTCCGGCGTCATATTCTCGACTCCGCCAAAGGCTTCAATCTGATCCTCGAGCTGCTTCACCGCCTTGGTAACCAGTTCAGTGGAATCCACCGGGGTCGTGTTCCAGTAAACGCGACAGTTACCACCAGGAGTGGCACCTGAATATTCGGGATCACCCGGGTCACGTCCTGCGGCATCGGTTGTCGTTATCGACAGCAGCACATTTTCACGCTTGGTTGTGGTCACTTCAAAGGGAAGCACCGGCAGTTCAAGCTTTACGGTCTGGATAACCACAGGGACCGCGATCAAGAAAATGATCAGCAGGACCAGCATAACGTCCACGAGTGGGGTAGTATTAATGTCGGATAGAGGAGTTTCCTCTCCGCCACCGCCCCCAACATTCATCGCCATAGGATTTTATCCTCTCAAAACTAAACCATCTAAAGAGAGCGAAAGCCCTCTCGTCGTGCGTTGGCCGGGCTGCCCGCCGCAATGGCGGCTGGCGAACCCGGCCCTCGACTTATTTCTTTACAGCAGGTGCAGCAGGCTTCGCAGGAGCTGGAGCGGTCTTCACGCCACCAGCAGTCGTTGCGATCGGCTTAACACCACCGTCCGAAGCCATATAGCCCAGAACGTCATTGGAGAATGCAGCAAGCTGTTCGGCGATCCGCTTGTTGCGGCCCTGCAGCCAGTTATAGGCCAGAACAGCAGGAACAGCCACACCAAGACCAAGAGCGGTCATGATCAGTGCTTCACCAACCGGGCCAGCAACGGCGTCGATCGATGCCTGGCCGGCGATGCCGATTTTGATCAGAGCGCGATAGATGCCGATAACCGTACCGAACAGTCCGATGAATGGCGAAGTAGCGCCAACGGTTGCCAACCATGGCAGGCCGGTTGCCAGTTTCGACTTGATCAGATCCTGCGACCGTTCGATCGATCCGTGCAGCCAGTCATGCGCTTCAACCGGATCGGTCAATTTGGCATGGTCGGCGTCGGCCTTGATCGCGTCATCGACAATCTGACGGTAAGCGGAGTTCTTGTCGAGCTTCGCAGCGCCTTCCTTCAGCGTTCCTGCACGCCAGAAATTGGAGCGCATGGCTTGGCCCTGCTTCATGATCTTGTTCTGTTCGAACAATTTCGAAAACAGGATGTAGAAAGAAGAAACGGACATGATCGTCAGAATTGCCAGAACGGACCAGGCGATAACGCCGCCCTGTTCCATTGCTTCGATAAAACCGAACGCATTTTTTGGTGGAGTGGCTGCAGCGGCCAAAATTTCAGTCAACATTTTAACATTCCCCTCAGGATAAACTAATTGCAAAAAAACTGTTGCGGGAAGGGCATCTCGAAGCGCCCCTCCCAATATACATTATTTAGGTATCTGCCAACGAACGGCGTTGGAATAGGATCCGGTTGTCGGATTGCCGTTCGCGTCCAGAGCAGGCCTGAAGCGCGCACGCCGCGTCAGGTTTTTACAGGCAGCCTCATCCAGATCAGCATGGCCGCTAGAACCTGTGATCTGACAATCGGATACCCGGCCATCAGCATTTACGGTCAGCCGGAAACGCGTCGTGCCTTCCCGTTCTTCACGCAGGGCCCGCGAAGGATAGTCGTTCGCATTGGCCCAGCTTCCAGGATTGCCACGCGGCTCCGGGGTCGCCCGTTGGGGCGGAGGAGGCGGTGCCGGCGGAGGCGGTGCCGGCGTAGCAACGACCGGTGCCGGCCGCGGCGGTGCCGTGGGAACCGACTGAATCACCGGACGCGGAGCAACCACAGGAGCAACGATCGGTGGAGGTGAGACCACAGGAGGTGGCTCAATCGGCTGCTCGGGTGGAGGTGGTGGTGGCTCTTCCGGTTCTGGCGGCTCTTCTTCATCAATGTCGATCATATCCAGCTGCGAGGCAACCTTCTTGACGGCAGTATAGGCTAGGCCGGTGACCAGCGCATAGCCAAGTAACAGATGGATGATGACGACAAGGACAATCGATATGACCTTGTTCGAACTCATCTCTTGGTCAGCATAAGCCATTCAGAAATGTAACTCCTTTTTCCCCATCACGAAGGCATGTTACTCCATTGCTGAAGTTCCAAACAAAAAGCGCGAGGTTCGGAAACCGTCGCGACCCTTTATCCCCATGACCACTTTTCGTTCGCTTGAAAGCTGTCTTAAATTTGTTTTAACGCGCTACTCCCAGACAGGCAATCGCTTTGTTGGTTCAGCATCGATTAAGCTGTTAAAGAACCAAAATAAGGGCTAAAATCCGCCATCCCAATTCCTGTTTCAGAGAAAATCATGCGCTCCTTTTTGCTTTTTACCCTCGGTCTTATTGCCCCCCAGATTGCTGTATTTCCAGCCTTCTCGCAGGTCATGGAGGCGAGCGATCCGCTCCAATATGCGGACATAGCGGACCTCAGCACAAATGCGCCTATCATTATTCATATTACCGTCAAAGAGGCGATAAAAGTCGATCCGGAACGGGCCCCGAATGCCCCTCCGGGAACCCAGCGCTTTTATATTGTGGCCGCCACCAATGCCCTGATTCGGGGCCAGGGAGGGGTTGGAGAGACGATTCGCTATGTCGTCGACCTGCCTCTGGATGCACGTGGACGGGCTCCAAAAATCAAGAAACAGCCGTTCATTATTTTTGCCCGCCGCACGCCGGGCGGCGGCAGTGACGATGTCCAGCTGATCGCGAAAGATGCCCAGATCGCCTGGACGCCGGATCGCGAACAGCGCGTCAGATCGGTGGTCCGCGAGCAGCTGGACCGCAACGCACCACCGGCCATTTCCCGGGTAGCCAGCGCTTTTCATGTTCCCGGCACGGTGATCGGCGAAGGCGAAACGCAGATATTCATCGAAACGGAAAGCGGAACGCCGATTTCGATCACCGTGCTGAAACGGCAGGGCCAGCGGAAATTCTGGGCGGTGTCGCTTGGCGAAATTGTCGATGAAGCCGCCCGGGCACCGGTCAGAAACAGCCTGCTGTGGTACCGGCTCGCCTGTTTCCTGCCCCGTCAATTGCCGGCCGGTACGGTGGCCAGCGATACGCCCGCCAATGCCCAGCAGGCGCGCGCAGACTATCAGATGGTGCTCAATGACCTCGGCCCCTGTCCGAGATCGCGTCAGCCCTGATCCGTCTGATCCAGCCCAACTAGTACTGGCTTTCGTCAAAGGCGGCGCTAATAAGGCGCCTTCAATCTTACCCTGAATCAAAGAGGCAATTGACCATGACCGCTCCGCTCCGCATCGCGCTCGCTGGACTGGGCACCGTCGGAACCGGAGTGATCCGGCTTATCGAAGAAAATGGTGCCATGATCGAACAACGGGCCGGTCGGCCTATTGTCGTATCTGCCGTTTCCGCCCGTGACCGCACTCGTGACCGCGGCATTGATCTTTCAGCCTATCCCTGGTTCGATACGCCTGCGGCACTGACCGAACAGGCGGATGTCGATTGCGTGGTGGAAATGATCGGCGGAGCCGACGGCACCGCGCTCGAACTGGCGCGCAAGAGTCTGGCAGCCGGCAAATCCTTTGTCACCGCCAACAAGGCGATGATCGCCCACCACGGGATGGAACTGGCGAAGACCGCCGAAGCGGGCAATCTCTCCCTGCGCTATGAAGCGGCGGTTGCCGGAGGCATCCCGGTGATCAAGGGACTGCGGGACGGTGCATCGGCCAACCGGATCGAACGGGTTTACGGCATTCTCAACGGCACCTCCAATTATATCCTGACCGAAATGGAAAAGCACGGGCACGCGTTTGACGACGTGCTGAAGGAAGCCCAGGCCATAGGCTATGCCGAGGCTGATCCCGGATTTGACATTGATGGTGTCGACGCAGCGCACAAGCTGGCGATTCTCTCCGCCCTGTCTTTCGGCAAGGCGCTCGACTTCGAAGGCGTGGAAATCGACGGCATTCGCAACATCATGGCGGCGGATATCGGCCAGGCCAAGGCACTGGGCTATCGTATTCGCCTGCTGGGCATGGCGCGCATTGATGACGGCAAGCTATTCCAGCGGGTCAATCCCTATCTGGTGCCGGAAAGCCATCCACTGGCGCATATCGACGGCGCAACCAACGCCGTGGTGGCGGAAGGCAATTTCTCCGGCCGCCTGCTGTTCCAGGGTGCCGGAGCCGGCGAAGGCCCGACGGCATCGGCGGTGGTTGCCGATCTGATCGACATTGCCCGAGGCGATGCCGGCACCGTATTTGCCACGCCAGCCAGCCAGATGGAACCGTGCGAGCGCGCGGAAAGTGGTAACCGGGTCGGCAAAAGCTATGTCCGCTTCATCGTCGCCGACAAGCCGGGCGTGCTGGCCGAGATTACCGCGGCCATGCGTGATGCCGATGTTTCCATCGAGAGTTTGATCCAGACCGAGAAAACCGCGGAAGGCTCGGTGCTGCTGTCGATGGTCACCCATGACAGCCGCGAATGCAACGTCCTCAAAAGTCTGGCGGCCCTGTCCAGTTCGGCAAGCCTGCAGGCGGCACCCGTGGTGATGCACCTGCTCAGCGATCAGGACTGATCATTCGGCGGGAGCGAGCGGCCTGATCATCGCCTGTTTCACATAGTCGCGGTCGGGGACTTCCGGGGTAACGGCCTGCAAGACCCGGCCCACCCCGCCCCCGACATTGCCGCCGTTGCCGCCAATACCGACGCTCACCACCGACAGGCCCTTGAAACAGTTGCGTTCATCCATCGTCACATAGCAGCGGCCCTGCTGGACGATTCCGGGATTAGCCCGGGGCAAGGGTTCCCGGATTCTGTCCCCCGCGTCTGCGGCCAGTTCGGGAAAGGGCAGTCTCTGCTGCCGGTCGATTTCCGGCAGACCGCAGACCACGATCTCCTCGGTCGCCCGGTACAGCAGACAGCCATCGGCATCGACGGCAGCCAGTTTCCTGGCATTTTCGACAAGCTCGCTGGTCCGGTCGTCCGGCTGCAGCGACTGGCCCGGCGCAGCGGCCGGCATCAGTAGAAGGAACAGAAAAACCTGTCTCGACATTGCAATATTGCTCCCCTATCGGGAATGAAAATCTTATATCTTGAAAAGGACTAGTCAATAACATGCCCAAAGCAAGCGACATATTAGACCGCGTATTGGTCATGGAAATGGTCCGCGTCACCGAAGCAGCGGCGATATCGGCAGCGAATCTGATTGGACGGGGTGATGAAAAGGCAGCTGACGCCGCCGCCGTCGAAGCGATGCGCGCTGCACTGAACGAACTCGACATTTGTGGCACCGTGGTCATCGGCGAAGGCGAGCGCGATGAGGCACCGATGCTGTTCATCGGCGAAAAAGTCGGCCGCGGCTGTGAAGGCGAGGCCCCGGCGATCGATATTGCGCTCGATCCGCTGGAAGGCACGACCATCACCGCAAAGGCCGGTGCCAACGCACTGGCCGTGCTGGCCATCGCCGAAAAGGGCAACCTGCTCAACGCGCCCGACGTCTATATGGAGAAACTGGCTGTTGGCCCGGGCTATTCCCCAGGCATCATCGATCTCGACAAATCGGTGACCGAAAATGTCAAAGCCGTTGCCAAAGAAAAAGGTGTGGAGCCGGCCGAGATCATCGTCTGCGTGCTCGACCGCCCGCGGCATGACAAGATTATCGCCGAATTGCGCGATATCGGTTGCGGCATCATGCTGATCCCCGACGGCGATGTCGCCGGTGTGATAGCAACGTCCGACGAAGACACGACGGTCGACATGTATATGGGCAGCGGCGGCGCGCCCGAAGGCGTTCTGGCAGCGGCAGCCCTGCGCTGCGTCGGCGGCCAGTTCAAGGGCCGCCTGCTGTTCCGCAACGATGACGAGCGCCAGCGCGCCTATAAATGGGGCATCGACGATCTCGACAAGATATATGACCTGAAAGAGCTGGCCAAGGGCGACGTGATCTTCGCCGCAACCGGGGTCACCCACGGTTCGCTGCTGGAAGGTGTCAAGAAATTGCGCGGCGGCAAGATGACGACAGAGAGCGTTGTCATGCGCGCATCATCGGGCACCGTACGCTGGGTGAAAAGCGAACATCGCAAGAACTGATGGACAAGAGCTTGGCAGAGTGGCTGACAGGTCAGGCGAGAAAGCTGCGCTTCTGCCTGTTCCTGTTGCCCCTGCTGGTATCTGCCTGTATTTCTCCGGTTGCATATGGGCCCATACCGCATAGCGACTATGTCGCGAACGACCGTTGCCGTCCCGGCGCACGGCCGGAGGAACAGTTTGCGGACAAACCCTATTTTGCCGTAATCAGCCGCCTGCCCGATTGCCGGACGGAACCGGTCGTCTTGCTCAGCCAGCGCAGCGACACCGTTCGCTACGCCCGGTTTGGCACCCCTGCCGACATGGAAATCACCGATGCCAAGGGCAAGGTGAAGACCGAGGAGCGGGTTCCCCTTGCCCTCGCCAACAATCAGCAATGGTGGGATGATCTGGCCGCCGAAACCGAAAAGCACGATGGCCGTATTCTGCTATATGTTCATGGCTACAAGGAAACATTCTTTACCAGCGCGCGCGACAGTGCGCAGATCGCCCGGCTTTCGGGACTCGAGATACCGATTGTGCACTACAGCTGGCCCTCGCAGGGCGAGTTTCTGAAATATGCCGCCGATGAAACCAACATGTATTATAACGAACGGCAGTTCCGCAGCTTTCTGACCAGGCTGGCGCAACAGCCCTGGACCAAGGAAATCATCCTCGTCGCCCATTCGCTGGGCGTGCGGCTGGCGATTCCCGCGATCGAATTTGTCGATCGCAACAGCAGCAATGCCGATTCGAGCAATATCTCCAATATCATTCTGGCGTCACCGGACATCGATCGCCAGGATTTCGAGCGCGATATCGCGGAAACCGTGCTCACCATGCGCCGGGTCAACAATAACCGCCGGATCACCGTCTATGTGTCGGCAAAAGACCGGGCGCTGGGCCTATCCTATAATTTCCACGGCTATCCAAGGCTCGGCCGGCCGGATTGCTTCAACCCGTTCGAGGCGGCATCGCTGCGCGAGCAAGGCTATCCCGAACGTTGCTATGCCGCCAAGACAACCTATGACACGGAGCCGGAAAAGAGCGGGTTGACGATCATCGACACCACCGCCGTCAGCCGTGGCCAGTCCGGCCACAGCGACTATCTGCGCAGTGCGCTGGCCTGCAGCGATTTCGTTGCGGTGGTGAACGGCACCGAAAGCAAGACCAGCAAACGCAAGGCCACGCGGCTGCTGCATGTGTTTGAACTTGTCCCCGATCCCGACGGCGCAGAACCGGATGACCTGGCGGTGTGTCGCCGCAAGCCCGACTGATATGCCTGTCGGGCCGGTATAGATGCAGAGAAATTCGTGGCCACTGGATGCACTGCTGGCCAGAGCCCGGGCCTGCGCGATCTGCGAAGGCCTGCCGCTCGGGCCGGCGCCCTTGCTGCAGGCGGGCACCAATGCGCGAATCCTGATCGCCAGCCAGGCACCCGGCAGCAAGACCCATCTAAAGGGCCGTCCGTTCGACGATGCCAGCGGCAAGCGGCTGCGCCAATGGCTCGGGGTGAGCGAAGAGCAATTTTATGATCCCGAGCTATTCGCGATCCTGCCGATGGGCTTCTGCTATCCCGGGACCAGTGCTGGCGGCGACCTGCCGCCGCGTCCGGAATGCGCTCCGGCCTGGCGCGAGCCGCTGCTGCAGGCGATGCCGCGGATCGAGCTTACGCTTGTCTTGGGCCAATATGCTCTGGACTGGCATCTGGGAACACGAAAATCCCGCACCCTGACCGACACGGTGAAAAGATGGCAGGAATTCTGGCCGGACCTTTTGCCCCTGCCCCATCCCAGCCCGCGCAATATCCGCTGGTTCATGGCCAATCCATGGTTCGAAGCGGAGGTGATCCCGGTCCTGCAGGACCGCGTCCGGGGCCTGCTCTAGAAAATACCCATCGCCAGCCCGGCCGCCAGCGTCGCGCCGATCTCCGCGCAACGCTCCTGATCCGCTTGGGTAATCGTTTTCGCCGCCAGAATCCCCTTCTCGGTCTGCGCATGGGTGCAGATGATCGGCGTGTCGGTCACCTTTTTCAGCCGCCAGCCGGTCGCAATCCGTTCCAGCTGGGCCCGGGCATTCTCCCCGTCCGATCCCGCGCAGATCATCGCCGCATAGGGCCGGCCCTCTATCTTGCCGAGCACGGGATAATAGCAGCGGTCGAAAAAGGCCTTCATCACCCCGGCGATCGCGGCCAGATTTTCCGGCGTCGCGAAAATATAGCCATCGGCGGCCATCATGTCCTCCGCCTGGCAATCCTCCGCTCGCATCAGGCGCACATCCGTGCCCTCCTCGCCGCGACCTGCCTCGGCTGCGGCCTTGGCCATCTGTTCCGTGCCACCGGTATAGCTGTAGTAGACGATCAGGAGCCTTTTCATGTCTCGCTGTCTAGCAGGGAACAGACGCATTGTCAGCGCCGCCGCTTTGACGCATAGCGCAGGCCATGAACGCAGTATTGAATGTCGAGAAATCCCTGTCCGGCCAGAGCTGGCGCTGGCGCAGCACCAGCGCCGATGCGCGCGATCCGGGCTTCCAGCCCGATGATCTGGTCACCCAGCTGCTGCTCGCCCGCGGCGCCAGCCGGGACACGCTGGCGGTCAACCGCGAGCCGACGATTCGCGGCTTCATGCCCGATCCGTCGATCTTTCGTGACATGGATACGGCAGCGGACCGGCTGAGCCATGCGATCCGGAAACAGGAAAAGGTGACGATCTTCGGCGACTATGATGTCGACGGCGCGACCAGCGCGGCGCTGCTGATCCGCCTGCTCCGGGATCTGGGTCTGGAGGCCGGCTATTATATCCCCGACCGGCTGATGGAGGGCTATGGCCCGTCAGGCGAGGCCCTGGTCGAGCTGGGCAGGCAGGGCTGCGATCTAGTGGTCACCGTCGACTGCGGCGCGATGGCCTTCGAGGCGCTCGACATGGCCCACAATGCCGGGGTCGAGGTGATCGTGGTCGACCATCACAAATGCGCCGCCGAGCTGCCGAAAGCGATCGCGCTGGTCAACCCCAACCGGCTGGACGAAAGCGATGCGGGTGCCGAACATGGCCATCTCGCCGCCGTCGGCATGGCCTTTCTGCTCGGCGCGGCGCTGGTCCGGACACTGCGCAACCAGGGCTATTTCAAAAATCGCTCCGAACCGAAACTGCTCGAGCTGCTCGATATTGTGGCGCTCGGCACGGTCGCCGATGTCGCCCAGTTGCGCGGCCTCAACCGCGCCTTTGTCGCGCAGGGTCTCAAGGTCCTCGCCGGCCGCCAGAATATCGGCCTGGCGGCGCTGATCGACGCCAGCCGGCTGAAGCGCGCCCCCATCTGCTCGGACCTCGGCTTTGCCCTTGGCCCCCGCATCAACGCGGGGGGCCGGGTGGGCAAGTCGGATCTGGGTGTGCGTCTGCTGACCACGCAGGATCCCGAGGAGGCCGCCGCGATCGCCGCCGAACTCGACCATCTCAACCAGGAACGACGCGCGATCGAGGCGCATGTGCTGGAAGAGGCCGATGCGATGTGTTCGGCGCAGCAGAACCAAGCGGTGGCGGTTCTCTCGTCCAAGGGCTGGCATCCCGGCGTGATCGGCATTGTCGCCGGACGGATCAAGGAAAAGCTCAATCGCCCCGCGATCATCATCGCGCTCGACGAGGAAGGAATCGGCAAGGGGTCCGGCCGCTCGATTGCCGGCATCGATCTCGGTGCCGCGATCATCGCCGCCAAGGACAGCGGCCTGCTGATCGCTGGCGGCGGCCATGCGATGGCAGCGGGCATCACCATTGCGGCAGACAAGGTCGACCGTTTTTCCGAATTCCTCAACGACCGGCTCGCCGACGGTGTCGGCAAGGCGCAGGATGGCAAGGCGCTGCTGCTCGACGCGGTGCTGTCGCCAAAGGGCGTCAATCCGCTGATGGTCGAGGCGATGGACGGTGCCGGTCCCTATGGCATGGGCTGGCCCGCACCGCGGATCGCCACCGGACCGGTGCGAATCATCAAATGCGATATTGTCGGCACCGATCATGTGCGGATGATCGTCGGCGGTGATGACGGGGCTTCGATCAAGACCATTGCCTTTCGCGCCGCCGAAAGCGATCTTGGCCAAGCGTTGCTCAGCGCACCGCGCGGGCGCAAATTGTGGATCGCCGGCCGCGCCAAGATCGACGACTGGGGCAGCCGCCCGGCGGCAGAAATCCATCTGGAAGACGCCGCCTGGGCCGATTGACCGGGCGGCAAGGATGCTGAGCGGCCAATATATCGCCGCCTCCGTTCCGGAGCCGACAAATCGCACAGCAATTCCGGCGAAAAGAGGGTTGACCAAAGGCCGGCACCCCCCTAATGGCCGTGGCTCGCTGACCGGCAATCGGTATGGCCCCTTCGTCTAAGGGTTAGGACGCGGCCCTTTCACGGCTGAAATACGGGTTCGAATCCCGTAGGGGTCACCATTCTGTAAAATACTATGATTTTTCCAAATACCTAGCTAAAGCGAGGTTTTTTGATCACCCCTTGGTACAAAGGAGTGGTACAAAGTGAGAATCGTAGTGAGCGGATTATTCAAGCATCCAAAAACCGGAATCTATTATTTCCGGAAAGCAATTCCAGAAAAGCTTCGTGCGGCTGCGGGAAAGCGGGAATGGAAGGTTTCTTTGGGAACCCGTGACAGTAAAGAAGCTTTGCAGGCCGTTAGGCGCGAAAATGCCGCATTCGTTAAGATGATTGCACAATGGGAGGATTCGCTCGCATATGGCGCCAAGATAGATGCGGACAAGATTTTTGATAGTTGGCTGGCCGCCCGGATTTCCGCAAATTATCAACGAACAAAGAATATTTCATATATTCCGACGAGCCAGCAAGCCTTAGATAATGTGGTATGGGGAACACTGGAATTGTTCGTCTATCTGTTGCGTGCTGCATGGGGCGGAAAATACAAAGATGCCGTCTATCAAGAAATGGGTTTGATCGAAGGACATGCTGAGGTCTTTGCTTCGCTCAATGATGATCAAGTTGATACTGACTGGCTAAATATTGCACCTTGCAAAGAAAACGACAGGAAGTCTCTGGTGGAGCGAGCCAAGGTTCTGGGCCGGCATCATCGTTTAAAAGCACTAGGCTATCAGGAATTTGCCAAAGTGGCTCTGCGCGCCCGTGATTGGTCTGCCGTAAACGGCCTAATTTTCATCATACTGGAAGATGCAGACATAGACTCTAGTTCGCCGTCATGGGAGTCTGCTTTCAACAGGATAGCGGAACGGCTGCTTGATCTGCTCGCAACGCATAGCTTTGCTCATGTCGATCATGATTTGGCTGCAATGCTTAATCTTCCAGATTCAGCCGATCCAGCATCAGGCATATTACCCAATGGCGGCAGCCAAGCATCACTGCCTGATCTACTGGAACGATGGCACGAAAATCGTGAAAAAGGCGCCAGCAAGAAATCCTACGATGAGTGGAAGCTTGCAATTGGCCGGTTTGAAAGCATCCATCCCGGTTTGCCTGTCGCCCAGATAACGCGGGCACATATAATCAAGTTTCGTGACACGGTCGCCAAACTGCCCGCGAGACCACATCGTGCAGTGCGTGAAAAATCAGTGAGCGAACAAATTGAATGGCTGAAAAACCAAAAAGAAGGATCGCTTACATCCACTTTGTCTCCGCCATCCGTCAACAAGCATGTGGCTGCAATCCGTTCCATGCTTCAAGTCGCGGTGGAAGATGGTGAACTGCAGCACAATCCTGCCGCGAATGTCAAAGTCAGAGGAAGCCGGCATACGGGCAAAAAACGTGATCAGCTATACGACGCCGATTTGACAAAACTCTACGCGGGCCCGCTTATGACCGACCCAGGTGCGTGCGATGACGAAACATTTTGGTTCCTCGCCGTTGCACCATTCCTCCCCATCCGCCCTGGCGAGCATGCTCAGCTTACACCCGATGATTTTGTCATTATGTCGGGCGTCAAATGTATCAAGGTCAGAAAAGGGATGTCAGAAGATAATCGGGTTACAAAAACGGCCAAAACAGATACTTCTGTTCGCGAGGTGCCCTTACACCAGACCCTGATTGCCATGGGTTTTTATGAGCTAGCCACAATAAGAAAATCTCAAGGCGCATATTGGCTGCACCCTGAATTGAAAACAGAACGTAAATATGACGACCGGTTCAAAATTTTAAGTCAGCACATCAATCGCACGTTGAGGAAATTCGACATTCTTGGACCAAAGCAGTCATTTTACTCCACACGGCACAATTTGAAATTCGCACTGCGAGAAGCGAAGGTTCGTAGATCAACAGGTAATGAATTGACCGGACACACAAGTTCTCACGTTGGAGATACATATGGTGATGGGCACAGCATCCAGACCTTAAAAGAAGATATGGACAAGTTGCGGTACGACAATATCAACTGGGATCCAGTGATTGAATGCGCTCACGCGCGCTTGAAGAGATTAGGTCTAAATAAGTACACGTGCTGATGCAGTCCGCAACATGCACCGTGCATTGACCCGAACAGAACTTGGTTTGGCAGGATAGGCTCTGTGGAAACTGGCAATTTTCTAAGATTATAGTAAAACTTGACGAGTTGATTGGAGATAATGCGACCATTAACTTCAGGGCCAGTAGCGCTTGCGAATTTCCTGCTTGTACAGCTTGCCGGTTTCATGCCGCGGAAGAGCGGGATCAAAATCGATGGACCGCGGACATTTCACATGGCTGAGATGGGCGCGACAATAGTCGATGAGGCGGGCGGCGAGTTCCGGGCCGGCATCGTCCCAGTTCTTGGGCTGGATCACCGCTTTCACTTCTTCGCCCATTTCCGGATGCGGCACGCCAATCACGGCAGCGTCTGCGACTTCGGGGTGCATGGCCAGCAGATTTTCCGTTTCCTGCGGATAGATATTGACACCGCCGGAAATGATCATGAAACTCTTGCGGTCGGTCAGGAACAGATAACCGTCCTCGTCGACATGACCGATGTCGCCAAGCGTGCTCCATTCCGGATGTAAAGCGTGCCGGGCGTCGCGTGTTTTTTTCGCATCGTTGAGATATTGAAAATCCCAGCCGCCCTCGAAATAGACCAGGCCGTCCTCGCCAGCAGGGAGCTCACGCCCCTGGTCGTCGCATATGTGCAGCGTGCCCCAATCGGCGCGGCCTACCGAACCCGGTTTTTTCATCCATTCCTGTGGGGTAATGAAGGTCGAGCCATTGCCCTCGGAGCCGCCATAATATTCATAGATGATCGGGCCGAGCCATTCGATCATCTGCCGCTTCACTTCCACCGGGCACGGCGCTGCGGCATGCACGATTTTCTCGAGCGACGAGAGGTCGTAAGCTCTCCGAATGGCATCGGGCAAGGCGAGCAGGCGGATGAACATCGTCGGCACCATCTGCATGAAGATGATGCGGTATTTTTCGATGAGCCGCAGCGTCGTTTCGGCATCAAACCTGTCCATGATGACCAGCGTCGACCCGAGGCGGTGCGCGGCCATGCCATAGGCAAGCGGGGCAGTGTGATAAAGCGGTGCCGGGCAGAGTAGCATGCTGCCCTCACCGATGCCGTAGCGGCCAGAGATCCGGTCGGCCAGCATATGCGGCTCGTCGGCCGGACCACCCGTCAGAGGCAAACGAATGCCCTTGGGACGCCCTGTCGTGCCCGATGAATAGACCATGTGAAATCCGGCCGTTTCATCCGCGATTTGTCCTGCCGGTTGCTCGGCCAATCCTGTTTGCCATGAACGGGCATCATCCAGTTCCGCTCCGATGTCGAAAATATGAGAAATTCCGGGGACAAGGGACTTGCGGTCGCCGAGCAACGCCGCAGCGGCGGCCACATCGGAATGGGTGACAAGCAATTTCGACGCGCTGTCGCTCAGAATATAGGCGGCCTCTTCAGCTGTAAGCTGAGTCGAAATCGGGCAGATATAAAGGCCGGCCCTTTGCGCGGCCCAGTAAATCTGGTAATATTCCGGACAGTTTTTTAGCCAGAGGGCGATCGTGTCCCCCGCCTCAATTCCGAGCGAGCGGAATAGTTGCGCACCCTTGTTGGCGGCGACTTCGAGTTCGCCATAGCTGGTTGCGGTTCCGTCCTCTGCCATTATGATGGCCGGCTGTTCTGGCGTAGATCCGGCAAATTTCCTCGGGTGCATAAGAAGCCTCTCGCTGCAATGGTTCACTTATATAACTACGTTTACTTTGTCTGTCGAATATCTTATTGACGAAAGAAAGAGCGATGATGGCGCCAGAGAATGCGTCTCAATGAAAAAGGAAGAGAATGATGGACCTCAAACCGGGATCGCGCTGGAAGAGCGCAGTGTGCGACGCGCAGTTGGTCGTGGTAAGGCCTCCCAAAACTGCTGGTGAACTTCAATGTGGTGGCGCGACAGTGCTGCCGATTGATGACGCGGCATTGCCGACTGGGACCGTAGATCCCAATTTTGCCGAAGGTGTGTTGATCGGCAAACGCTATGTCGACGAGGCCAGCGGCCTCGAAGTGCTGGGTGCCAAGGCCGGCAAGGGATCACTGGCATTCAACGGCGCACTTATGGCGATCAAGGGCGCAAAGCCTCTGCCTGCCTCGGACTGACGGACATGCGCACACCCCTGCTGCTCGAGATTGCTGCTGATGCTTGCCCGGACCGTCTGGCTCTGGGGCGTCAGGACGACGGTCATGATTTTGAGTCCTATCGCGCGCGCGCAACTCAGGTTGCCGCCTGGCTCATCCAGAAAGACAAGACCAACACCGCCTTCCTGGGGATGAATGGCAATGTCCTGCCGGTGCTGCTGTTCGCCAGTGGCATGGCAGGAACCGCCTTTGTCCCTCTCAACTATCGTCTCGCAGATACCGACTTGAACAAGCTTGTCGAACGAACGGCGCCCGCGGTACTGGTGGTCGATGACGATATGGTGCAGCGGATAGTGCCTGTCGAAGGCATCGAACTGATCGCACGGAGCGAATTCGAAGCCGCGTTCATGACGGGCGAAACACCGGACAAGGTCGATCTGCCGGAGAGCGAAAACGAGATCGCCGTTTTGCTCTTCACCAGCGGCACTACCGGCGAACCCAAGGCGGCTGTATTGCGGCATGCCAATCTGACGTCCTATGTGATGTCGACGGTCGAATTTCTTGGCGCCGAAGAAGGGGAAGCGGCGCTGGTCAGCGTCCCTTCCTACCATATCGCTGGAATCTCGGCGATCCTGACGGCCGCCTATGGCGGTCGGCGGATTGTCTACCTGCCCGCATTTACCGCCGAGGACTGGGTCGCCACGGCCAAAGCCGAGGGCATAACCCATACGATGGTCGTACCAACCATGCTCGACCGAATTCTCGACGTCATGGAAAAAACGGGCGAAACATTGCCGGCGCTCCGGGCCTTGTCGTACGGCGGCGGAAAAATGCCCGAACAGGTGATTGCGAGGGCGCTTGCGATGCTGCCCCATGTTGCTTTCGTGAACGCCTATGGCCTGACCGAAACCAGCTCGACCATTGCCCTGCTTGGCGCCGAGGACCATCGCGCGGCCTTTGCGTCCGACGACCCGGTGGTCCGGCGCCGGATTGCGTCGGTCGGACAGCCGCTACCGTCGATCGAGCTGGAAATCCGGCGCGACGACGGAACGCTTTGCGGACCGGGCGAGCAAGGCGAGATTCACGTGCGCGGCGAACAGGTGTCTGGAGAATATCTGCACAAGAAGACGATCACCGACGACGGCTGGTTCGCGACCAATGACGCTGGCTGGCTCGACGAGGGTGGATATCTGTTTGTTGATGGAAGGCTCGACGATGTCATTGTCCGCGGGGGAGAAAATATCTCTCCCGGGGAGATCGAGGACATGTTGCGCAGTTTCGATGACATTGCGGATTGTGCGGTCCTCGGCATTCCCTGTGTCGAATGGGGCGAAAAGGTGGTCGCGGTCATTGTCTCCCGCTCCGGCAATCCCGATACCGAAACAATCTCGGGAGCGATCCGCGCCAAGCTGCGCTCGACCAAAACACCGGAACAATGGTTCCAGCGTGACGAGCTGCCTTATAACGAAACCGGCAAGCTGCTGCGCCGTGTGCTCAAGGATGAACTGGTCAAAGCGGCCGAACAGGACTAGGTTTCATCCAATGCAGATGATTGACTATCTGGCGGCCGATCAATTTTCCGCCTTGGGCGGCACACCTGTTCTGGTGGTCGATGCGGCCAACTGGAACAAACCCGCTTCGCCCTTACAAGCGGTCATGGTCGGGATTGATCGCGAAGGAAATCTGCCCATAGTTGACAAGCGAGCATTCGACGTCCTGCTGACCACTTTCGATGAGGCACCAAAGCCTTGGGTGTCGATTGATCCGGCACAGTTTGACGACACGATCCAGCTGCTTACCGAGATGGTCCATGCCAACCCGGTCGCGGCTACCATTGGAGCGCAAGGCTTGCGATTGTCGTCGGGACTGAAACTGCCGGAAGCCCTCCAGGTCGAGTCCTTTGCCTATTCCACCTTGCTGGGCGGCGCCGAATTCAGACGTTGGCAGGATGCGACCAAACGCGGCACGTCAACTCCGGTCCCGGCGGATCCCATCGTGGTTCTGCGGGACGGGAACAAAATCACGCTGCAACTGAATGATCCGGACAATCGCAACGCCATGTCGGCGGCGATGCGGGATGCGCTATATGAAGCCCTGGCCAATATTCTGGACGATCCGAGCAAACCGGACCTGATCCTAGAAGGCGGAGGCAAGTGCTTTTCCACCGGCGGCTCGCTTCCCGAATTTGGCACAGCGCATGACCTTGCCGCAGCGCATGTTGCGCGCAGCCTGCACAGCTGTGCAACCGCACTTGATGCCCTTGGCGAGCGGGCGACAGTCAGACTCCACGGCGCGTGCATCGGCTCCGGAATTGAAGTGGCCGCGGCGGCGCATCGACGCGTCGCCACCCCCGACGCCTGGTTCCAGCTTCCCGAGCTCAGCATGGGTCTGATCCCCGGGGCTGGTGGTACCGCTACTGTTGCCCGCGCGATCGGGCGGCATCGCACAATGTGGATGCTGTTGACGGCCAAACGCATCGGTGCGGCTCAGGCGCTCGACTGGGGACTGGTGCACGCGGTCCGGGAACCCATGTGAAAAGCTTGCTGGAAGCCTTCGCGGAGGTCGGCGACCGGCTGGTCAAGCTTTCACAGGGACGCATAGCCTTTGACGCGGTGCAAGCGCTGGATCGCGGGAACGAGCTCGACTTGGCACTGCCCGGCCTGATGTCACCGAACGGCCACAGCCGTCTGGTCCGGACCCGCGACAGCTGGATTGCCGTTTCGCTGGCTCGCCGCGATGACATTGAACTCCTACCTGCCTGGCTGGGCGTGGCGTTTGACGCCGAGCCTTGGGAGTCTTTGGTATCGGCAGCCGCCCAGCGAAGCGCTGACGACCTTCTGGCAAGTGCGGTGACATTGCATCTGCCGGTGGCGCGCGTTGGCGAAGCGTTGCCACTGGATCGACCGCGGCTGATCGATGGCGCGATTGGAAATACGAATATCCTGGACCTGTCCGCGCTTTGGGCCGGACCTTATTGCGGCAGCCTGCTGGCAGAGGCGGGGCACCGCGTGATCAAGATCGAAGGCCCCGATCGCCCCGATCCGACTGCGCAACATACGCCCGAGCTTGATGCTCGACTCAATGGCGGAAAGGAACGGCTGAGCCTGGCGCTCGACGGGCCGGAGCTGCTATCCATGATCAACAATGCGCGGGCGATGATCACATCGGCGCGGCCGCATGCCCTGGCGCGGCTGGGCTTGCACGAGGAGCGGGTCTTTGCCCGAAATCCGGACCTGCTCTGGATCGCGATCACGGCCCACGGCTGGCGCGGCGATGCGGCGATGCGGGTCGGGTTCGGCGATGATTGTGCGGCGGCGGGCGGGCTGCTGCGCTGGGAAGAGGAAAGGCCGCACTTCATCGGCGATGCGCTTGCCGACCCGTTGACCGGGATCATGGCGGCCACGCTGGCATTGGAAGCATTGGAAGGACAAAAGGCTGGCCTGATCGATATTGCTCTGGCGCGCACGGCGGCGACCTTTGCCAGGATAGTGGGATGACAGTCACCTATGACCTGATCATACGCAATGCCCGCGATATGGATGGCACGCCGATAAAGGTCGGTATTGTTGACGGCCGGATCGCCGCCCTTGGACCTGCCGTTGATGGTCGCGGTGCTGAATATGATGCCCGAGATCATGTATTGGGACCGGGATTGCATGACCACCACTGCCATCTGCTGGCGACCGCCGCGCGATTGGAGTCGGTTGATTTGACCGATTGTCGCACCGAAGAGGCAATGGTCGCACAGCTGCATGCCCGCGGGAGCGCTCCGGGCCGATGGATACGCGCCTTTGGCTACGACGAGCGGGTGGCCGGATTGCCGGGCCGGGACCTGCTCGACCGCTGGATGCCGAACCATCCGCTGCGGATCCAGGATCGCACCGGCGCCTACTGGCTGCTCAACAGCGCCGGGATCGCCCGTTTGGGTGAGGAGCGCCTGCCTGCCTGTGTCGAGAGAGATGCCGGCGGACGACCGACCGGCCGGATCTGGCGCGGTGATGCCTGGCTGCGCGAACGGATCGGCGGCTCTCCGTCTTCCCTTGCCACACTCGGCCAAAGACTCGCGCAATGGGGCGTCACCGGCGTGACCGATGCCGGCGCGTCCAACGGCGCGGAAGAGGCCAAGCTGCTGGCCGGGGCCATGCCGCAGCGGCTGGTGATCATGGGCACCGAAGCCTTGCCGCACAGCGATAGCTATGCGCTCGGTCCGGTCAAATTGCTGCTCGATGAAAATGATCTGCCCCCCATCGAGCAGACCGTGGCACGCATTGCCGCAGCACGATCGCTAAACCGCAACGTGGCCGCCCATTGTGCAACACTTGGCGAATTGCTGTTCTTTCTCGAAGCATTGCGCCAGTCGGGCAGTGCCCGGACCGGTGACCGGATCGAGCATGGCAGCGTCATTCCGGAAAGCCTGATCGGCGATATTGCCGCCGCTGAATTGACCGTCGTCACCCAGCCTAATTTCATCCATGATCGCGGCGACCGCTACCGATCACAAATAGACCCGTCCGAACTCGACGACCTCTATCGAATAGGATCGCTCGTGCGCCGCGGCGTGCGCGTGCTCGGCGGATCGGATTCACCTTATGGCGATATCAATCCGTGGATCGCATTGCGTGCCGCGCTCGACCGGCGGACGCGCAATGGTGCGATCATTGGCGCGGGCGAGGCCGTGGACCGCCGGTCAGCTCTCGCCCTCTACCAACATTCGCCCTTGGCCATAGGCGCCCCAGCCGACCTGATTCTTTACGACTGGCCCGAAGCAACCGGTTCGCTTGGCGAGGTGAGCCTGACTCTGATCGGCGGCGACATCGTCTGGCAGCGCTGAAATTTAATCGCGCACCAGCAGCATGGCACCGGCCAGCGGCCCACCCGATGTGGAGGTGGCGCAGACCTGCGGATCGCTCTTGACCTGACGCGGCCCCGCCCGTCCCCACAATTGGGTACAGGCTTCGTGCACCGCGCCATAGGCGTGGAGCCGGCCGCTTGAAAGAGCGCCACCACCGGTATTGACCGGCAGCTCCCCTTCAAGCGCAATCCGCTTGCCGCCGTCGATGAAATCCTTGGCGCCATAGCGCTCACAAAAGCCGAAATTTTCCAGCCAGTTGATCGTGTGAAAGCTGAATCCGTCATATAGTTGCGCAATGTCGACATCGGCCGGTTTGAGATCGGTGCGGCCCCACATCATTTCGGCAATCTTTGCCTGTGCCTGGGTGTCGAGCGCCTCAAGCTGAGTCCAGCTGTTGCGATAGCGCATCGACGAGCCGATCGCCTCGATCCGGATCGGCGGGTTCCTGAGAGTGCGGGCAACGTCCATCCGCGACACGATGATCGCTGCGGCGCCGTCGATCGGGACATCGCAATCGTATAGATGGAGCGGCGTAGCAATGATCGGCGAGGCCAGATAATCGTCAATCGTGATAGGCGTCTTGTAAATCGCATTGGGATTGAGTCCGGCATTGCGGCGCTGGTTGACCGCTATCTGACCGATTTGTTCCGGCCGGATGCCGCTTTTGTGCACGTAGAGATTGAAATAGAGCGCCTGCTGCAAGGCGGCTGCATAGGTATAATAAGGCGCATACCAGGTGAATGGGCCCGCCTGCCGTTCCCCGACGCGCAGCAGCGAATTGGCATAGGCCGTCTTGCGCGCGGTGGCTTCATACATGGTGCGGAAGATCAGGACATTTTCGCATAGGCCTGCGGCAATCGCGCCGATGGCATTGAATACGGCGCCATATTGTCCCGGCGCCTCGCCGCCGCCGGCATACCAGTTGACCTCCAGCCGCAACGCATCCTGCAAGGCCGCACAGCCGACCACGGAAAAACCGGAGCCATCGGCGCGCTCGCCCGGCCAGGTCGCGATGCCGTCGATATCGCCGCGGGCTAGACCGGCATCGGCAATGGCTTCGAGCGCGGCATCCACGGTCAGTGCCAGCGCCGACTTGGTCGCACCGCGTGACACTTCCGACATGCCGACACCGGTGATCGCCGTGTCCTTCTCGGCAAAGCGGCTCATGGCCTTGCGCTCGGTCGAAAGAGCGGGATCCACACATCGTCCTGCTGCTCAAAAAATACCTCGACCGGCATATCGAAGCGGGCATCGGCTGCGTCGCATCCCATGATGTTGCAGGGTAGGCGGACATCGTCCTGTTCCTCGATTGCCACCAGGGCAAGCACATAGCGTTCGGGCAATCCCGCCACCCATTGCTTGTGGTTGATTGTAAATGTCACCACGCGGCCACGCCCTGAGACGGCTTCCGGTGTGACATCACGGCTTTCGCATTTCGGGCAGAAGGGCACCGGCGGATGGACATAATAAGCGCATTTCTGACAACGGTGAATCGCAAGCCTGCCGTCGCGACCCCAGGTCCAATAGGCCTCGCTGTCCCGGTCGATAACCGGCAGGATGCGCGCAGGAGCGGCAATCGATGTGTCGGTCATTGGGTCCCTTCCTCCAGAATCATGGGCGATTTGCTCACTTATTTAACGTAGTCATAAAGCAATAGTTGACACATCGTCAATTATTGCGATGATGGCAACAACGACAAGCAAATTTCATAGGAGAGTCGCTATGCAAATGGACGATATGGTCATCATCAGCGTGGACGATCATGCGATCGAACCGCCGGAAGCCTTCATCCGCCATTATCCCGAAGGCAAGAAGGACCGAGCCCCGCGCATCGTCAAGGAAAATGGCAAGGACATCTGGCTATGGAATGGCCAGCGCTTCCCCACCATCGGCCTCAATGCGGTCGTCGGTCGGCCGCGCAGCGAATATGGCATGGAACCCAGCGAGTTCGGCCAATTGCGGCCCGGCACCTACGATCCCAAGCTGCGCGTTGACGACATGAATGCCAATGGCGTGCTGGCGTCGCTCAATTTCCCGACGATGCCGAGCTTTGCCGGCGGCACTTTCGTGGCCATGGCCCAGAAGGACCCGGAAGAAGCCTTGCTTGCCTGCCGCGCATGGAATGACTGGCATGTAAAGGAATGGTGCGCAGCCGCGCCCGGGCGCTTCATCCCGATGTGCCTGATTCCGATGTGGAACATGGACGACACGCTGGCCGAGCTGAAGCGGATGAGCGATCTGGGCGTGCATGCGGTCAGCTTCTCGGACAATCCCGCCAATATCGGCCTGCCCAGCATCCACAATGAATATTGGGAGCCGTTCTGGAAGGCCTGCAGCGACTACAAGATGGTGATCAACTGCCATATCGGCACCGGCGCGCGGGCCATGCACCCCTCGTCGGAAAGTCCGATCGACGCCTGGATTACCGCAATGCCAATCTCGATTGCCAATTCGGCGGCAGACTGGACCTTTGCGACATTCTGGCAGCGCTATCCGGACCTGCGGATGGCATTGTCCGAGGGCGGGATCGGTTGGATCCCCTATTTTCTCGAGCGCGCCGATTTCACGCACGCGCATCACCATGAGTGGACCTTCACCGATTTTGGCGGCGAACGGCCTTCCGACCTGTTCAAACGCCATATCATCTGCTGTTTCATCGATGACCAGTTCGGGGTGAAGAATCTGGAATATATGAACGAAGACATGGTCGCCTATGAATGCGACTATCCCCATTCCGATACGGTCTGGCCCAATGTGCCCGAATATCTGTGGGCCTCAGTCAACACATTGTCGGAAGCGACGATCAACAAGATCACCCACCAGAATGTAATGCGCGAATATAGTTTCGATGCGCTCGCCATGAACGGCGGTCGGGAAAATTGCACCGTTGGTCACCTGCGTGAACTGGGCAAGGATGTCGATGTCAGCCCGCGGCACAATCTCGGCGGACTCAAGACCGACAGCATGGATGCCGTCGACCAGGCCCGCCGTCCCGTGACATCCGGCGACATCGAGCGCATGTTCGCATCGGCCTGAACCATTTTTCGGAAGGACCATGATGAACCTGACAAGAATTTTTCCGGCATCCGGCTGGCTGGGCTGGCAGCAGGGAGTCTCCGATGTCCAAAGCTGATATCGCCAGCTTCCCCGTTGTCACCGCGCCGGAGGGCGCACCGCCGGTTCCGGCGCATGTGCCCCCCGAGCTCGTGCTCGATACCCGGGTTGCAGCCGGGATCGTCGCCAATGATCTTGCCGAGCCCTATGCGCCCGCAGATGCGGTGCGTGACCCCGCTTTCCCCCGCATCCATTATTATCCCTGGCCGATCAGCGGCAACCGGCATGGCGCCTGGGTGGTGACGCGCTATGAAGATATTCGCCGCGTCTACGAGGACAGCGATCTGTTTTCCACCGAAGGCGTCGCCCAGTTCCAGATGCTCGCCGGCGAGACCTTTCCCTCGATCCCGCTGGGCATCGACCCGCCCGACCATGGCCGCTATCGCAAGTTCCTGAATCCCTGGTTCACGCCGGTGGCGATGAAGGACAGGGAGCCGCGTATCCGCGAGATCATCGGCGGCATGATCGACGATTTTGCCGACCGGGGCGAAGTAGACATAGCCTATGATTTCGGTCGTGTGTTTCCGGTCCGTGTCTTTCTTGACCTGATGGGCTTCCCCTTTTCCATGTTCGAGCAGTTCCTCGACTGGGAGTGGAATATCCTGCACGAGGATGCCATCGAAAAGAAAGCCGAGGCCGTCCGCGGCATCCTCGCCTATCTGCGCGGCTTTATCGCCGAGAAGCAGGCCGATCCCGACGAGACTCTGGGCAGCTATATCGCCAATGGCGCGATCGACGGAAAGCCGCTGACCGATGATGAAATTATCGGGATGACCTGGTTTCTCTGGCTGGGCGGACTAGACACGGTGGCCTCGACGGTCAGCCAAATGTTCCGCCGCCTGGCGATGTTTCCCGACCTACAGGCGCAGATCCGCGACAACAAGAATCTGATCAACTCGGCGGTCGAGGAGTTTCTCCGCACCCAGCCGCTGGTCAATTCGGGACGCAAGGTGAAGCGCGATTTCAAGTGGCACGGCGTCCAGATAAAGGCTGGCGACTGGGTCACCGTGTTCAACACATCTGGCAATTTTGACGAGGCACAGTTCACCTGTCCGCACCAGTTCGATCCGGCGCGGTCCGGCAATCGCCATTTCACGCTCGCCGGCGGGCTGCATATATGCCTCGGCGCGCATCTCGCACGACGCGAGCTTCGCGTTCTGCTCGACGAATGGTTTACCCGCATACCGCACGAGTTCCGCATCAAAAAAGGGGCCGACACGACGGTCGTCCCAAGCCTGCTGTCGATCCGCAACCTGCCGATCGTCTGGGACCAGAAAAGATAGTGACGAGGACAAGAAGATGAATTTCCTGAAACATGCCGACTCCATCTATGTAGGCGGCGAATGGCAGAAGACCGACAAACGCGAGGCGGTGATCAACCCCGCTGACGAAAGCCTGTTGATCGAAGCACCTGTGGGCAGCGCGGACCAGGTGGATGCTGCAATCGGCGCGGCGCGGCACGCCTTCGACCATGGCGACTGGCCGCATTTGCCGGTCGCGCAGCGTCAGGCGATATTGACCAAATTCCTCGACGCTCTCGATGCGCGCAAGAGCGCTATTGTCGGCCTGATTGTCGCTGAAGCTGGCGCGACGCGCATGCTCGCCGAATTCCTGCAATATGGTATCCCCATGAAACATGCGCGACGCACTGTTGAAATTGCCCCGCGACCTGCCGTGACTCCGCTGCCCGTCGAACTGACGCCGAATATGCAGGGCACGACGACATTGGGTGCCGGGGTGGTCAGCCGCGAACCCGTCGGCGTGGTCGCGGCGATCTCGCCCTATAATTTTCCTTTCTTCCTCAATATCGGCAAGGTCATTCCGGCGCTGGCGGTCGGCTGTACGGTGGTGCTTAAGCCTTCCCCCTACACACCGATGGAAGCCTTGATCCTCGGTGAAATAGCCGACGAGGTCGGCTTGCCCAAGGGCGTGCTGAGCATCGTCACCGGCGACATCGAAACCGGCAAGCTGCTGACCACAGACCCGCGTGTCGACCTCGTCCATTTCACCGGCTCCGACAAGGTCGGTGCGATGATCCAGGCGCAGGCGGCACCGACACTGAAACGGATCGTCATGGAACTGGGCGGCAAATCCGCGCTGATCGTCCGCGCCGATGCCGATATCCAGAAAGCGGCGGCGGCCGGAATCATGGGTTTCACCACCCATTGCGGCCAGGGCTGCGCCCTCACCACCCGGCATATTGTTCACAACAGGATCCGGCCCCAGTTTGTCGCCGCGATGCAGGCGATGCTGGCCCATATCAAGATTGGCGACCCGTCCGATCCCACGGTCAGCTATGGCCCGCTGATCCGCGCAGTGGCGCGCAAGCGGACCGAGGAATATGTCGCGATCGCGCAGGATGAAGGCGCGACGCTGGTTGCCGGTGGCAAACGACCCGAGGGTTTCGACAAGGGCTTTTTCTTTGAACCCACATTGTTCGACAATGTGAAGAATGACAGCCGGCTGGCGCAGGAAGAAGTGTTCGGACCGATCGGCGCGGTCATCGGGTTCGACGATGATGATGAAGCCATTGCTATGGCCAATGACAGCGACTTCGGACTGTCTGGTGCCATCTATTCCGCAGATGCGGGTCAGGCCTATCGCATGGCGCTGAAGATCCGGACCGGCGGCGTATCGATCAATGGCGGTGCCGGCACCATGCAGTCCGACGCACCGTTCGGCGGCATCAAACGGTCCGGCTATGGCCGCGAATATGGCGAGGATGGCTTGAACGAATTCACCTATCAGAAAACCATCAGCTTCCACGCCGAATAGGGAAAAACATATGACAAAAGTGATGGAAGGCATCCGTGTCCTCGAAGTCGCGCAATTCACCTTCGTGCCCGCGGCTGGCGGAGTGATGACCGACTGGGGGGCCGACGTGATCAAGATCGAGCATCCCGTGCGCGGCGATGCGCAGCGCGGCATCCAGATGCTCCAGCGGCTCGCGGTCAATCCGCAACGATCCTCGCTGATGCAACATCCCAATCGCGGCAAGCGCAGCGTGGGGATCGACATATCGACCGAGGAAGGCCGGGAGGTCCTCTATGAAATCGCGAAAACAGCAGACGTGTTCCTGACCAACTATTTGCCTTCTGCCCGGCAGAAGCTGAAAATCGATCTCGAGCATATCCGCGCCGCCAATCCCGACATCATCTATGTTCGCGGCAGCGCCTTCGGCGACAAGGGACCGGAGCGCGAAAAGGGCGGGTTTGACTCAACCGCCTTCTGGGCCCGTGGTGGATCATCGATGATGGTCACCCCGAAGGAGCTCGACGGTCCGCTGCTCCAGCCCGGGCCCGCCTATGGCGACACGATCGGCGGCATGAATATCGCTGGGGGCATAGCCGCTGCGCTGTTTCACCGCGAGCGCACCGGAGAGGCGACCGAGGTCGATGTCTCCTTGCTCTCGTCGGGTATATGGGCAACCGCTTGTGCTGTCGATGTTGCAATGGAAATGCCCGACGCGCCGGACCTGTTCAGGGCCGTTATGCCGGGGTCGGGCGTCGGCAATGGCACCAACCCCTTTATCGGTGCCTTCCGCACCGCCGATGACAAGTTCATCAATCTCACCGTGCTTTCGCCGGGCCCCTATATTGAGGATGTATTCGGCCATCTGGATGTCCCGGAAATGGCAAAGGACCCGCGCTTTGCAACCGCCGAAGCGATCATGGCCAACACACCCGCCGCATTCGAAGTGGTGCAACAGGCGATTGCGGCCAGGCCGTACGCCTATTGGCTGGAACGGCTGAAGACGATGCGCGGCCAATGGTCGCCCTACCAGACGGTTCAGGACATCGGCAGCGACGAACAGATCGCGGCAAACGGGATGATCTTCGAGGTCGAATCCGCCGATGGCGGCGCGCCGATCAGGCTGGTCGCCAACCCCGTCCAGTTCAATCGGGCACCCGTCGAAAATTCCCGGGCACCGGAAGCCTCGGAACATACCGAACTGTTCCTGATGGAACTGGGCCTGGACTGGGACCGGATCGAGGATCTGAAGACCAAGAAGGCGATCGCTTGATTGCCACTCCTCACGGACAACATCCTCCCCTTCGCGTCGGAATTATCAGCGCGGCGTGGGGAGCCAGAGCCCACCTGCCGGCCTGGCGCAGCCTCGACGGCATAGAAGTAACCGCCATTTGCACATCACGGCCGGAAACGACCGCGAAGGCAGCAACGGAATTTGCCGTGGAGCGGGCCTTTCATGATTTTCGTGCCATGGCCGAGGATCCCGATATCGATATCATCGATTGTGGCACCCGCCCGCCGTTGCGCTACCAAATGGTTATCGCCGCGCTTGGGGCCGGCAAGCATGTCTTCAACGGCATTCCGTTCGCCAAGGATCTACCAGATGCGCAGGCAATGACCGATGCCGGGAAGACGGCAGGGACGGTCGCGGCGGTCGATGCCTTCATGCAAGCCGTGCCGGCAATGGTCCAGATGAAGGAGATGGTCCGCGCCGGCTGGGTGGGAGAGATTTTCGGCGCAGACATTGCATTCGAAGTGCCGCTCTTTACCGCGCAACAATGCAATGTACCCGACTATGTCTGGTTCGCTGAAGCCGCCAATGGCGCAAGCGCCTTGCGGAACCTGGGAAGCCATATGCTTCATCTGCTCGTTCATTTCTTCGGACCGGTCGCTTCGGTTGCAGGGGACTCGTCGCTGGCGCTCAAGGAATGGCCGGTCAACGGTACGGTCCTCCACCCGGCGGTTCCCGACAGAGCGTCCCTGCTGCTTCGCCACGGATCGGGTCTGCCGACGCGTCTTGAAGCGAACTGGGCAAAGATCGGCGGCGAGGGCTTCCGCTTTTCAATTTGGGGCTCCAAGGGTAGAATCGAAGCCCGGGCGCCGATATTCCCGATGGCCCATGACACCCGCTTGTTCGGCACGCAAAACACTGCCTTGGGTACTGTTGCCATGCAAGAGATCGCCATACAGCCTGAATATATCGTTGTTCCGGGTTGTCATGCCGCGGCAGATCAACCGGAAACGGGTCTGTTGGCGCTGGCATCCATATTTGCCGCGATGCGTGATGCCATTAATGGCAAGCGCAAGGCGGCTCCCGATTTCGAGCAGGCGCTTCATGTTCAATCCATCGTTGAAGCAGCCGTCCGGGCGGCAGATGAACGGCGCTGGATCGACCTGTAATTTTCGAACGCGAACCGATCCAGGCTGTGATTTCACGGCAAGGCCGATTGCGTCCGAAATACACTCTCTAGTCGCGGCGCAACAGCATCGACCCGGCAATGAAACCGCCACCCATACCGCAGACTGCCGTTCTGGCATTGGCAATCTGACGCTCGCCGCCATCACCCCATAATTGGGTGCAGGCTTCATGGAGCAGGCCAAAGCCGTGCAGGCGGCCACCGGACAACTGGCCACCGCCGGTATTCACCGGAAAGCGTCCTCCGGGACCAATATTGCCCTCGGCGATAAAATCCTTTGCTTCTCCGTGGCCGCAAAAGCCGAACGCTTCGAGCCAATAGGGCACGAAGATGCTGAAACCGTCATAGAGCGCAAGCACGTCGACGTCCGACGGCTGCATTTCCGTGCGCTTCCACATATCGGCGCAGGCGTCGTGCGCACCCATTGTTGTCAAATCCGTGCGCTGGTCCCAGGTTTCCTGAGATCCCAGCGCCGCCCCCATCGCCTCGATGATCAGTGGATCGCGCGCGCAGTCCGTCGCTGCATCGGCCGCCGAAACGATCACTACGCAGGCGCCGTCGATCGGCACATCGCAGTCGAACAGCCCGAGCGGAGACGAGATCATCCGGGCTGCCAGATAATCGTCCATGGTCAGCGGGGATTGCATCACTGCCAGGGGGTTTTTCTGGGCAAAGGCACGCTCTCCGGTCGCAACCATGCCGAGATGTTCGCGGGTCATGCCGAATTCGTGGAAATAGCGGGTCGCCATCCAGCCGGCCCAGTTGGAAGCCGACATCGCGTTGGCCGGCACCAGATTGCCAAGCCAGCCGCCGATCCGCGCCTTGCCGGAACCGGGAATGCTGGCGCGCCGGGCAACGGTCTGCGAACTGCTCTCGGTGAGCGCGCGAAAGCACAGCACGTGCCGCGCCTGCCCGGTGGCGACGGCCATCGCTGCGACCATGATCGGCGCCATCTGCGACGGGCCGTCGGGAACGGCGCTGTGCCAGCGCGTCCTGAGCCCGAGCGCATTGCGCACCTCCCCGGTGCCGAGCGGCGACATGCCGGGGGAATTGTCGGCCTTGCCGGGATAGGTGGCAATGCCGTCGATATCGTCCTTGGTCAGGCCGGCGCATTCGAGCGCGCGCTTCGCCGCCTCGACGAGGTGCGCCATGGCCGGTCGGTTGGTCTTTCGACCGATCTGCGACATGCCGACACCGGTTATATTCGCTTTCATCGTCATATCGCCGGCTCCCATTGTGGTAACCAGATGTCGTCCACATTGAGAAAGGTGACGCGCATCTGCTGTCCGATGGCGACCATCTCCGGGTTAGCGTTGACCACCTCTGCGGTGACACGAACGCCGGCCGCGCCGTCGACATCGACAACCGCGAGGGCAAAGGGCACTTTCATGTCGGGAGCCCAGGGCTGATGGTTGACGGTATAGCTGTAGACCGATCCCGTTCCCGGGACGGCAAGGCTTTCGATGTTTTCGCACCAGCATTTCGGGCAGACGAGCTGCGGCGGATGAATCGCGGCAGAGCAATCGCTGCAAAAGGCGATCACCAGCTTGCCCTCGGCTCCGCCCGTCCAGAAGGCGGTGTTTTCGGCTGTCAGTTCCGGTAGCGGTCTCATGCTTTGTCCTTTGACTGGAGGTTTTTCGGGAGCGCAAAGGCGACAAGAATAGCCGCGAGGCACAGCCCGATGATGACCATGATGGTCAGTTGATAGGCGAACGGCGACGGATAGGTTTCGCTGCCGCAGGTGACGGCATCAACCGCGAGCAAGGTGGCAACCATCTGCGCACCGATCCCCAAGAACAATTGCCGGATCACGGTGAGCATTCCGGATATCTCGCTGATCCGGCCGGGCGGTGAGGCCCGGGCGATAATCGTCGGCGCGACCGAAAACAGCATGGTGGCGCCGAAGGAGATTACCACCAGTTCGGCGACGATAATCGTGAAGCTGCTCGCGTCGAACAACACCAGCAGCCAGCCGGTGGTCGTAATCAGCCCGCCGATAACCAGCGCATTGCGTCCACCCCCTCGCCCGGCCAGCCAGCCGCCGAGTGGTCCCGCAAAAGTCGATGAAATGTTGGACGGCAGCTTTGCCAGCCCGGCCATGGTTGCCGTCAGCCCCAGTCCGGCCACTGTCCAGATCGGTGCCTGGAGCAGGAGCGAGAAAAAGACGGATATCTGAAGCGTGCTCATCGACACCAGCGCGGTCACGGCGCCGCCAACCGCGATCGTCCGATTGCCAAAGCTGCGAACCGCGATCAGCGGGTTGTCGCTGGTCAGGCTGCGGTATAGCCACCAGGCGATCAGTGCCAGACCCAAGACCAGTGCCGTTAGCGACCAGCTGCTCGTCCATCCCCAATTCTTGCCGGTGCTGAAATAGATCAGCACCAGAGCGACACCTGGAGCAAAAGCAAGGCCAGACACCCAGTCGATGGCTGGTCCCGCCAATTGCCTCACCGATCTGGGCACAAAGCCGAGCGTGGCCAGGCCGGCGACAAGACACAGACCGGCGCTGGCAAAGAAAATTCCGTGCCAGTCGAACTGGTCGACGATCATGCCGCCGACGATCAGCCCCGCTGCCGTTCCTATCGATGCTCCGGATATCATCAGCCCGATTGCCATCGGTGCCCGATCCTTGCCAAGATTTTCGTGGACCAGGCCAATGCAGAGCGGCAATATGGCTCCGGTGACGCCCTGCAAAAGGCGGCCGGCAAGCAATATCGCAAAATTGTTCGACAAGGCGCTGATCAGCGATCCGATCGCGCCAATTGCCAGCACCACGACCAGCGTCTGACGCCGCCCGAACAGATCGCCCAGACGACCGACAACCGCAGCGATAGCAGCACCGACGATCAGATAGCCGGTGATCAGCCAGCCAACCATCGCCGGATCGCCAAAATCCCCGATCAGCTTCTTGAGCGCCGCCAGGATCATCGCGCTTTCGAACGATCCGGTCACTTCGGCTATCCATAGGGCGCCGATCAGCAAGATTAACTGGGTGCGGGATGTCACCCGGTTTCGTCCATGGTTGCCTTGGCACCTTCGGGCATGCCGGCGCGCGCGGCGCGCACCTCGATCAGGTCAACGCCGATGTCGGCTGGCAGGCCGATCGTCGCCAGCAGGGCCTCTGCCATGGATTCCGGCATTGCAGCGTCTCCGGACATCGATGCATGGCCGGTTTCGACGATTTTCTTGAAGAAGGCTGCCTTGGTTTCCTCCGACCAGGCGTCGCCGCCGGAGCTGCCCCTGACCGAGCCCGATCGCAATATCGTCACCCGGATATTGGCCGACCGCAGTTCCTCGCGCAGGCCGTTGCAAAGCGTTTCGACCGCTGCCTTGGTTGCCGCATAGAGCGCGAGCATCGGAAACGGCATACGAACGGACTCGCTGCTGATAGCGATGATCTGTCCCCTTGTTTCGCGCAGATGCGGAATCGATGCACGGATCAGCCATGCAACGCCAAGAATGTTGACGTCGACATGGTTGCGGATGAGGTCGTCGCTCCCCTCTTCAAAGGCAAAGGGGTGGAAGATCGCCGCGTTCGCGACGAGGATATCGAGGCGCCCGAAATGCGCAACGGCGTGCGAAACAGCGGCATCGACTGCAGCGGGCACCGCGACATCGCACGGCAGCACCAGCACCGCCTCCCCATGCTCTTCTGCCAGCGATGTCAGCTCGTCCGACGGGCGGGCGAGGCAGGCAACGCGCATTCCCGCTTTCACCATGGCCGCAACGAAATGCCGCCCCATCCCCTTGGATGCGCCAGATACCAGCGCGACCTTGCCAGCAAGACTGTTCATCAGTAATCCCCACCATGGTTCGTTTTTCAGCTTTATAATTGACGGTATGTCAATTTTCTGACTTATCGCAAGTCTGCTGTGATAAAAAGAGCGAAAATCTGGCTCGGGATGGAAATTTGATGCGACAACCGAACATGGTGGACAAACAGCCAGCGGACACGACAGCCGCCAATAGCGATCGTCGCAAGCTGGGTGCCAAGGGACAGCGGACCCGGCAGCAGCTGATTGACGCCACCGTTGCCCTGCTGGAAACAACCGGGCTGCGCGATTTGTCGGTGGTCGACGTGGCACGCGCTGCGAACACGTCGCCGGCCACTTTCTATGTCTATTTCAAGGGGGTGCCGGAAGCGGTGCTCGCCGCGCTGGAAACGGCCTCGCAAACCTCGCCCGAACTGGAAGCGCTGATCGATCGCGACTGGCTGGTGCCGGGAGCAATTGAAGACGCCCGTTTGTTCGTGGAACGCTATACCGAACTCTGGAATCGCAACCGCAATATCTTCGTCGTCCGCAATCTGGCAGCAGAAGAAGGCGACACGCGCTTTTATGAAGCGCGGATGCAGCAGGCGAGGCCGATGATGGCAGCGATCAGCAAACAGGTGAGCCGTGGACAGGCGGCGGGACGAACACCCGCCGATCTTTCACCGCAATCCTGCAGCGGCACAATTTTGATGCTGCTCGAACGCCTGGCTGCAATCGGACCGATCAGCCGCGGAGACAGCGGGGTCAGCTATGCCGAACTGAAAGCGGCGGCAGCCTATCAGATAGCAATGATGCTGGGCGCACATCGGGGCTAGGGGGCGGTCGCCTCAGCGATCATTTTCTGCATATCCAGAACACCGGTGGCGAGTCCGCCAGCCAGGCCCGCATCGACCGGCAGGCAAACGCCGCTGATGAACCGCGCCGCGCCGCTGTTGAGCAGGATCAGCGGCAGCGCCTGTTCCTCGGCCGTGGAATAGCGGCCCTTCGCCTTGGCAAAGGCACCGAGAACCGCATCACCCGCGATCTTTCTGAATTCGCCAAGCATCGGCGTATCGATGGGGCTCGGCATGGTGCAGTTGATGCGAATGTCCCTTCCGATCAGTTCGGTCGCGCTGATCTGCGTCCAGGTATTGATCGCCTCCTTGGACAAGGTGTAGGGATCCCCCGCTTCTGCGGCATGATCCAGATACCATTGGCGCGCCTCAGCAAAGTCGGTGAAGCCCATGAATTCGCGAACCAGCGGCTGACGGCCGAGATAGCCCATTCCCGCCAGAGACGAGACGGTCACGATGGCGGCGCCGGAATTGAGATGCGGCAGCCAGCCTTCGGTCCAGGCACGGATTCCGAGGAAATTCACGGTCACGACATCCTCGCCCGGAAACGTCTGCGGCAATCCCGAAACATTGAACAGGGCATCGACCTTGCCGCCGATGCTGGCGATCCCGGCGGCGATCGAATCGGGGCTTTTGAGATCGACCTCGGTGAAGCTGGAGAGGCTGACCGGCGAAGGCTTGATGTCTGCGCCATGCACTTCCGCACCCAGGCCGACCAGCGCGCGTGCACAGGCCTCTCCGGTTCCCGAAAAGCATCCCATCACAACAACGCGCTTGCCCTTATAACCCAGAATATCGACAGCCATCACACCCTCACCTTCTTTCTTGTCTCAGGAAATCAGGGATAAACAAGACCAGGTAGCTGAGCAAGATAATTAATTGACACTTCGTCAATTAATTATCTTGCTCATGTCCATCGCTATTCAAGCGCGGCAAATTTCGTCGCCGCGAGCCCCCCCATGGCATCGGCCATCAATGCCGCCTCACGCATTTCATGGGCGTTACACAATATTATCGCGCGGTCCTTTTCCAGTCGCCCCGCCGCCACAGCCTCGCGAAAGGCCGACCAAGCTGATGCATGATCATTGAATTCTTTGCCCAAGGCGGTCTCCAGCTCGTTTTTTTCAGCCGCTTTGAATCCGGGGCCAAAGCGTTCGATGGCTCGCCACCATTTGATCAGTCGGGCCATTCCCTTGGCTTTCACTGCAGCCTGTTGATCGGACAGGCGAGGCACAATCGTGTTGCGGATATCATCCAGTGCAATGCTGTAGCTGCGATCATGAGCACCTGGCGAAGCGTCGGGCAGCGATACCGTCGGCAAGACAACGCCAGCCGCATCGGCCAACGCCTCGGACAATACCCGGCGGTGGATTGTCGAGTAGACGAGGTTCATTCCGAGATTCGGTGGCGGCGGCGCGTCGGGATCGTCAAAGCGGGAGCGGCGCGCAAAGCCGGTCTGGAATATCAGCCGCCAATAGCGCAGCCGTTTCAGATCGACGGGATAACCTCCGACCGCTTCATAGGCGGAAAAGGCTTCGGGGAGCGGTACGAAGCCCTGAAACAGCATCCGCAGACAGAGCATCGCGAGATCGGCCATTGGATCGCCATAATGAACCAGTTCCCAGTCGAGCAACGCCGTAACGCGGCCGCCCTCGAAAAGAAAATTCCCCGGTCCTGCATCACCATGGACGATCACCGGAGACGGCATGTCCTTGGGAATATTCGCTTCGAGCCAGTCCAGCGACAGATGAATCAACGGGTCCCACCCCTTGCCGCTATTTGTTTCACGGACCGCCGCGATGCGCCGATGTATGAGGGCCTCGGTCGGCTCGACCGGACCCATGCCTTCGACCGGGGTCGTTGTCACATCAATCCGGTGGAGCGCGGCAAGCTGCGCCATGAAGTCTTTTGCGAGCGCGCTACGTTGCTTACCGTCAGCGAGATTGCCGAAACGATCCTCCCCTTTCACTAGGCCGCAGACCAATGCGCGCTGTGCAGCGATAGAGGCAAAATAGGGGGCCACGCGGACACCCGCCGACGCCAGCGGCCCCGACAGAGCCCGCAGCACCGCAGCTTCCCGCAAGAACGCGGCATCATCGCCGGCACCTGCCCTGTGCACATCATGATTCATATAGGCGCTGGCCGTGCGCCCGTCGGGCCAGGCCAGATCGAGTTCGGCTCCGTCGCGCGATGCTCCGCCGCCGCCGCGCGGTCGTACCTCTGTTATTCGAGCGCCGGTCTCCGCTTCGACAGCAGCAGCGAGACCTTCCGGGAGGAGAGCGGCAGGGTCCATGGTCAGCCGACGATTTTCTGGTCGCGAAAGGCAGCGATTTCGGCATCGGAATAACCGATTTCCCGCAATATCTCGTCGCTATGCTCGCCGATGTCGGGGCAGCAGCGCCTGAAGACTATCGGCACGTCGCCGAAATGCCAGAAAGCGCCGGGCTGTTCGACCATACCGTAGAGCGGCTGCGGCAGCACCGAGATCAGGTTCAGCTCGCGATTGAGCGGATCGTCGAAGAAGCGGTTCATGGCATCTTCGAAATTGACCAGGTCGCAGGGAATATTGGCATCTTCCAGCGCTGCCAGCAGGGCGTCGGAGTCGCGGGACTTTGCTTCGTCCGCAAAATCTTCTGCTTCCGTTCCAAGCAGGCCATGCAAGGCCGCCCTTTGATCCGGCTTGTGCGCAGCGACCGCGATCCAGTTGCCGTCGGCGCATTCCAAAATCCGGTGATAGGGGGAAAATCCGGTCTGGTCACTGGTCAGGTGATAGGTCTCGGTCAGATTGCCATCCGGGCCAATCAGGCGCTCGCCCTGCGTGAAGGCAGCCACGCCCAATAGCGAAGTCTGCGTTGTATGACCCTTCCCGCCCGCGCGCTTCGCATAGAGCGAAGCCATGATTTCGACGAGGCAGCTTTGCGCCGCGGTGACATCCATCGTGCCGGGCCGGTTGAAAACGGGCCGGTTTCCCTCGCCCGCATTTTCGAACTCCCAGCCGGCAATGGCGTTGAATATCGAATCATAGCCCGGCCAGTTGCAACGTTCACCCTTCTGGCCATAAGCACTGACATAGTTGAAGGCGACATCGGGATTATATTGGCGGATGCCTTCTTCGCTGAGGCCAAGTTTGGCCGCACCCTTGAAGCGCATATTGTGGTGGACGACCTCTGCCCATTGAATCAGGCGTTCCAGTAACGGCTGCGCTTCCGGTCGGGTCAGGTCTAGAGCGATGCTGCGCTTGCTGCGCGCCGCCGCCTGATAATAGCGGTGCATGAAGCGGATGCGGTCACCGGTCAGCGCCTCGACCTTGATCACGTTGGCGCCCATGTCGCCCATCATCGACGGGCCCATGGGGCCAGCCAGGAACATCCCCAAATCGAGAATGCGGACGCCTTCCAGTATCTCCGCTGGCTGAGCACTGTCGCCGGTGACAGGAAGGGCGGGCATCCAGTCGCGTTCAGCCCCTTCGCCGAGGCGCGGAGACGACCGGCCTAGCGGCAGGTCAGCGTCAGTGTGAAACGGAACATTGGGTTGCAGCGTCTTGCCCCAAGCGGGATCGTCAACCTCAACCACATAATGATTTGCTTCTACCTCTGGATGACGCAGCATTTCACCCATGGGATAGGCCGGCTCCGCCGCGATATCCGCTGCACGCAGATTCGCCAGCCAGCTTTCGAGTGGCCGCCGTCTGAACGCTTCGATCAGGCCTTCAGGGGTGTCGATCTCGACGCCTTCAGCCATCACGTCCCACATTGTCGGCATCGAGGCGTAATCAAACTGCTGGGTTGGATCCATGATCTGCAGCCAGTCACCGCCTTGGCACTGGAAGAGCTGCATCGCCGTTGGACGCGCTGCCAGCGGATAGGTAGCAGGATTGGGCATTGGCCCGGCGCTGTTCCGCGCCCAGACAAGCGGCAGCGTCGACATGAAACCCTGGAAGATCGACGTATGCGCTGCGCCGCCGGTTCCCGACTGCAGCCGCATGACCAGACGTGCGAGAATGCCGGCCGCCGCAAGATGGGCCGCCGCCCAGCTGCCCTGCTGATAGCGATAGACGATCGGACCGGGACGGTGCCCGTCATTTTCGTACATCACGCCGATCCGGGCTGCGACGAGCAATTCGTCGTCGGAGCGCTCGACGTCGGGGTGATTGAAAGGCGAGCCCGTAATGCCGCAGCTGACCAGCTTGGAATTTGCCGCAGCGAGGCTGGCGTCATCCAGTCCCAGCGCCCTGGCACGCGCCGGGGTGAACTGGTGCAGCAGGACGTCGGCACTCGCGAGACATTGGGCGAGCGCAGGCCGGCCTTCGGTCGTATCCAGATCGAGCTCAAGGCTGCGTTTTCCCCGATTCCAGTTGGCAAAAGGTGCGGAACCGCGCGCGGGATCGCCGCCGGGCCGTTCAACCTTCAACACGTCCGCCCCCAGTTCGCAGAGCATCAGACCGGCAACCTGCACCGCCATGCCTTCGCCGATTTCAACGATACGAAGGTCACCAAGCATCGCTCAGGCCTTGCGGAAGTTCGGCAGGACCCAGCCGTCCTGGATCGGCGTCCAGTCAACGACCACCTTCATCCCGATATGGACATCGTCGGCGTCGCAGCCGGAGACATTGGCATTCAGCCGCGTACCCGGTGCGCCATCGAGATCGACAACGACCGGAACATAGACATAATCCTCGCCATTTTTCGGATTCTTGTTGCAGATCGCGAAGCTGAATATCGTTCCCGTGCCCGGAAGCGCCGGCCATTTCTTTTCGCGGCTGCCGCATTCGGGACATACCGCAGTGGGAGGCATGCGGAAATGGCCGCATTCGCCGCACTCGCAGGCGGTGAGCTTGTGCTCCTTGGCGGCTTGCCAGAAAGGTTCTGTATCGGGATTGGTGGTGATCTTGATCTGGTCACCGGGCAATGCCCGGGCGGGGCCGTAGGTCATGGGTCAGTCCTTCCGCAGGATGAGGCTGGAAACGGGAAGCGAGGCGGGGCCACCGGAAACAAGCGCGAATTCGGCATCCTTCACCTGGTTGATCGCGGTACCGCGCACCTGTTCGACGCCCTCGACGATATGCGTCATGCCGATAATATAGGCTTCGTTCAGATTACCGCCATGGGTGTTCACGGGGACGCCTCCATTGACGCCCTTGCCGGTTTCAGGATCATAGCGCAGCTTGCCGGAGAGAACATAGTCATTGCCTTCGCCTTTTTCGCAAAAGCCATAATCCTCGAGCTGCATGAGCACCATCGGACTGAAATGATCGTAGATCAGAGCGACATCCATGTCTTGCGCGCTGAGCCCTGACTGGGCCCAGATCCGGTCAGCGGTGAATTTGTGTCCCGAGCTCGCGAAATGCGGATCGGGCATGCCCATCCAGGCAAAGGCGCGACCCCATTCGCGCTGGCCGCCATGCGCACAGGCGTGGACGACAGCCGGCTTGTGGCGGCAGTCCTTGGCGCGGTCCATCGTGGTCGTGATCACCGCAACCGCGCCGTCGGTTTCCAGGCAGAAGTCGAGCCGCCGGAGCGGATCGGCGAGCATCACCGAATCATCATATTCTTCCTTGGTCAGCGGCGCCTTGCGGATCGCCTTGGGCCGGTTGTGGGTATTGGCTCGCGTCGCCATCACGACCTCGCCAAAGGCATCCTGCGTGGTGCCATAAAGATGCATGTGGCGCCGCGCGAGCACGCTCATCAGATGCCCGGGGCCCACCAGGCCAGACGGCTGGAGGAAACTGTTTTCCGGGCTGGGCGCCGCTGCGCCGAACACTACGCCGAGCCGATGCTGCGGCAATTGCTGTAGCGCCATCAGCGTCACCGTATAGGTGCAATCCTCGTTCATCAGACCCGCGGTCGCGAGGCCGATTGCACCCGGACAGCCGCCGCCGCCGCTGGTCAGTGTCGCCGAATAGCTTATGTGCGGCATGCCCAGCGTTTCCATCAGGCTGGCCGTATCAAACTTGTCCAGATAGCCCGCTCCGGCGGTCGAATAATAGGCAAAGCCGTCGATCTGCTTGTGGCTGATGCCTGCATCCGCGCAGGCGTTCATGATCGCTTCCGCAGCCATGTCGTTGATCGTACGCGGCCAGCTTTTGCCGCGCATATAATAATCGGTCGAGCCGACGCCAACGATTGCAGTCTTGTCTTGATGTGACCAAGCCATCCGGCTTCCTCTCTTAATTTCGATTCCCAGTTATCTAACTAGGTGTTATATGATGGTGCAGCGGACTTGTCCAGACGTCAAGCAAAATGCAACTTGCGATATTTGCCGCGGAAATAGAGCAGCGGGTCGCGACGTGGTTCGAAGATCGCCTTCAGAACGCGACCGACAAGGATGAAATGATCGCCGCCGTCGTGAATATCCTGGCGTTCGCATTCAAAGCTGCCGAGTGAGCCAGTGAGCACCGGCGTGCCATATTCACCGACTTCCCAAGGCGTTGCTGCAAACCGGTCTTCCTCTTTTCCGGCGAAACGATTGGATGTCGGTTGCTGCCCGATTTGCAAGACATTGACCGCAAAGCGTTCGGCCTGGCGCAAAGCCGATGCGCTGCCTGCATTATTGGCGATACAAACCAGCAGCATTGGCGGATCGAGCGAGACAGAGGTAAAGCTATTCGCGGTCAGGCCTATCGGCAGACCCTCGGGCCCGATGGCAGTAACAACGGTAACGCCAGTGGCGAAACATCCCAGCGCATCGCGAAAGGTACGCGCATCCGAGCCCTCTCTGAATTCCGGCGAGCTACGCGGGGCACGGCGCTCCATGAAATCAATCAGATGCGCGCTCAAAGTGTCGGCGCGGTCATCGGTGACCACCATCGCAATATCTTCGACCTCGATCAGTTCGCCATCGGGCAGTTGATCGACGAAGGAAACGGCATCGGCATGGGAGACCAGTTCGCTGATACCGCCCCGCACATAAAGCGTTGGCACCGCGATATTGCACGCCACGTCGGCGAGGCGCTTCGTCACGGCATCCGTGTCGAACGCATCGAAGAGCCGGACGTCCCATTGCGCCTGGCCTGGCGCAAGATTTGTCGCTTCCCGAAGCCGTTCCCCGATTCTCTCCGAAACGGAAGGGTCAAGATCTACCGGTAGGTCGACCAGCACCAGCCCGGATGCCAGCAAAGCGGCGTCGCGTTCGAGTGCAGCGCAGGCGATCCATCCCCCAAGCGTCGAGGCCACGACAACCGGCCGCGTTCCCATTTGCGCCAGGACCGCCCGCAAATCTTCCACCAGCGCTTCGAAATCATAGCGGCCATCTTCCGGCCATTCGCTGCCGCCATGGCCGCGCAGATCGACGCTGATCACCCGGCGACCAGCTTTTTGCAGACTATCCGCCAAGCCGGTCCAGACCTTGCGGGTCTGCCCAGCTCCGTGAATGAGCAAAACGGCGGGATCATCTTCGGCTCCGACCATTTCCGCCTCCAGCCTGACCCCGGCAAAGCCCCGATATTCTATGATACTCATGACTTGCCATCCCGTAACGCGCCGCCCAGTTTCAGCCATTCATCGAACTGATCGGATCGGCGCTGCATCATCAGCCGCGCGATATCCGCATCTCCCTCAATAATGGCGTTGAGCAAACCACGTTGCAGCTCCCGCGCCCGGGCGCGCCGCCGGGGATCACCGTAAAGGCCAATATCTCGCTCACCAAGACCAAAACTGTAGCCGATTTCGATCACCAGTTCGATCACGGGATTACCGCAAACCCGCCCTATCAGGCGCGCCATATTCACTTCTGCGGCAATCAGCTCCCGTGGCCCCTCCGATTCATCAATGGCCGCAACAAAATCCTTCAGTTGGCCGATATCGGCTTCTGTCCGCCGCTTGGCGGCAGCAACGGACGCCTCCTCCAATATCGGTCGCGTAACCTGCATCACATCACCCAGATTGGTGCCGCGCAGTCGCAGGAAGCGCGTCAGCGACTGAATTGCATCGCTGGCGTCGGGACGTTCTGCGAAAAAGCCGCCCTTGCTCCCCCGCCGGACACTGATCAATCGATCCCGCTCCACCATCTTGGCAGCTTGCCTCAGTGTCGGCCGACTGATCCCGAGCTTCTCCAGCAGATCCTTTTCGGCGCCGAGATATTCTCCCGGCTTGGCCGCAAGACTCATGTCTACCAGTATGCGGGCGGTCCGACTGGCGAGCGTTTCACTCATCGCTTGAAAATCCATCCGACCCTCCATAATAAATACCTGTTTATCGCTACATTCGCGATTTGTCGAGATATCTATTGCATCCACCTGTATAACTAGGTACTTATTAGATGCAATTTTGGACAATCCGATTCGAGAGGATAATGCAATGAAACCCTTTATATTCAGCGCAGACAGCCACATCATGGAGCCTGCGGACATTTTTCTGAAGGGTCTCCCGGCCTCGCTCAAGGATTATGCAATTCATTCGCGCAAGGAAGGCGATTATCTGATCACCGGCACCAAGGACAAGATCATCTATCGCCTGCGCGTCGGGCAGCACCGGGAAAAGGCGCTCGGTGACAACGAACGGCGCGGCATCCGTGAAATCGATGGCCGGCTTGAGGATATGGAACTGGAAGGCATAGATGCAGAGATTTGTTTCCCCTCACTTGGCCTCTGGCTTTATGCCCTTGAAAATCCCGAAGCAGAAGCAGCTTCCGCCCGGTTGTACAATGATTGGAACGATAGCTTCCTCGGCGGCCACAAAAATCGCTTCGTCAGGTGCGGCATGCTCCCCGTCCTTGATTTCTCGAATACAATTTCCGAGCTCGATTATCTTGCATCAAAAGGCTTCACAGCCGCGATGCTACCCGCCGTTTCCCCACCGAATCTGCCAAAATATAATGACGAGGCATGGGATCCGGTGTTCGCGAAAGCTGCCGAGCTGGGAATCGTCTTCGTCATGCACACCGGCACTGGCTTGGCCTCGGTAGTAATCGAGCGGGGACCTGGTGCAGGCATTATCAATTACACCAACCAGATGATGGATGCCGAAGAGAGCGTTATGTATCTCGTGGCGGGTGGCGTGCTGGATCGCAATCCTGGTGCAAAAGTCGCCTTCATCGAAAGCGGCGCCAGTTGGCTGGTCGCACTGGCCGAGCGCATGGATGAAGTGTCGATCGCCCATGCGAACTTCGTGCGTCCGAAACTCAGCCGCGCACCAAGTCAGATTATCGATGACCAGGTTTGGGCGAGTTTCCAACATGATCGTGCCTGCATAACCGCCGCGTCCGCAGGTCTTCCCGGCGCAAAGAATGTCATGTGGGGCTCAGACTATCCGCATGCGGAAGGGACTTTCCCGATTAGCCGCCAGGTTGTCGACGAATTATTCGAGGGGCTCGATGTTTCCGAGGAGGTTCGTCGCAACATACTGGGCCTCAACGCAGCCCAGCTGTTTGGTGTTACACCCGAGGTGGCGACAAGCGCTGCGGTCGCAGCCTGAATCGTTCGATAGGGTGATCCTCGCGACCGTTCTTCCCTGCTAGCGCCCTTTCCATTGGGGAGATCGTTTTTCCGTGAAAGCGCGCGGACCCTCTTGCGCATCGTCGCTGCCTTTCCAGGCTGCGAAGGCAGGATAGCTGGCTTGATGTGCTATCGCAGCGGCTACGCTGGATTCTTCCAGGCCGCGAAGCATCGTCTGTTTTGAGGCGCGGATAGACATCGGGGAACCGCGCGATATGTCGGCGCACCAGCGGCAGACCTCGCTGTGCAGTTCAGCCGCGGGTACCACGGCATTAACAAATCCCAGACGGAAGGCTTCGTCAGCACCCACTCGCCGCGAGGACAGTACCAAGCCCATAGCCTGTTTCAAACCAATCTGACGCGCCAACCTATGGAGGCCACCTCCCAGGGCAACTGCACCGACTAAGGGTTCGGGCAGGCCAAAGCTGGCATTTTCGCTGGCGATGATGATATCGCATGCCAGCGCTACTTCAAAACCGCCACCCAAGGCGAGGCCGTTCACGAGCGCTATGACCGGCTTGTCCAGGTCAAAGCGTTCAATCAGACCAGCATATCCATTCGCCGGATATCCTGCATGGCCCTCCGCAACGGCCGCCTTCAAATCACTGCCGGCACAAAAGGCTTTCTCGCCCGAGCCTGTAACGACGCATATCTGCTGCCCGTCATCGCTAGCAAAATCATCAAACGCGGCTTGCAATTCATGATGCATGGCATTGTTGATTGCGTTCATCACCTCGGGACGATCAAGCGTAATCGTCGTAACAGCTTCGGACCGTGCTACAATAATATGTTTCATTGTTCCTCCGGCGGCAAGGGTTTCGCCGTCTTACCCGCCATTATCGCCGCGATTCCACCGACCACAAGGCATAATGACAGCAACGCCAGCGCAGGTTGCAACGACAACTCGCCATAAGCGGGCTCGAAACCCTTACTGAGAAAGCCCGCCAGCGTCCCGCCAATACCGGTTCCCGCAAGGCCGATGAACATGTTGATGGTCGCAGACATCATGGCGCGCATCGAAACGGGCACCTGCGCGAAGCTCAGGGCGATAATCGGGCCAAGATGAAGCGTCATCATGAATTTCATTCCGATAAAACAGGCGATCGCCAGATAGACGTTTGAGGTGAGGGAAAATGTGAGCGCCAGCGGAAAGGCAATAAACAGCCCCAAACCCGCGAACCAGCCGTTGAAGCCTGGATTGTCCTTGCCAAATTTGTCCGCCACCAGTCCAGCCACGATATTCCCTCCCACCAGGCCAATGGCCATCGCGCTCCCAAGCCAGAAGCCGGTTTCGGCCTGTGACATGCCATGGACACGGCGAAAGAACGAGGCTCCCCAGATAATGAAGGAAAAGCCAGTGATCGGCACCATGGTCAGGATCAGGCCTATCCACCTCAGCGACGGGTTGGACGACATCGTGCGGAGCACTTCGCCAACGCCTTTCTGCTGAGGTGGGACAATCAGGTCGCCCTTGCCACGCCTGGGCTCGGCAGAAAAGAGCCAGACCATCAGTCCCAGCAGAATGCCGGGCAGTCCGACCATGATAAAAACCATGCGCCAGTCGAAAAATTGCGAAAGCCAACCGGCCAACCAAAGGCCTCCGGAGATCCCGATCGCACTGGCCGCCAGCATCGAGGAAATTACAATGGTCCTTCGTTCCGGCGGAAAAATCTCGACCAGCAGCGAATTTGCTGCCGGCCCCGCTCCGGCCTCGCCGGCTGCCAGGCCGATCCGGGCAAAAACCATCTGCCAAAAACTATGGGCCAGACCGCAAATTGCGGTCGCCGCGCTCCATACAATGACCGCCAGAGTAATCACGAGCCGGCGGTCGCCTCGGTCTGCATAGCGCGCGATCGGAAATGCCGCCAAAGTGTAGAAGGCCGCGAACGACAGGCCGGTCAGCAACCCCAGTTGGCCGTCGTCGAGACCCAGCTCGTTCTTGACGTCATCCTGAAACAGCGTGAAAATCTGACGGTCGATATAGCTGAGTACCGCGACCAGAAAGAGCAGCGCGAATGTGATATTGCGGCGGATAACGGAAACATTGTTGTTCATCAGACGCTCAATTCATAAAAAAGGGAAGGACGGTAGACCGCCCTTCCCGCAAGGAAGGAGACTTCGAGAGAGGAGCCTCTGATAATAAGATCAGAACTTGATGGTCCCGGTTACGCCATATGTGGCTGGCTCGTTCCAGCTGGTACCAACATAATTCAGGCCACCCAGTAACAGCGTATATTGGGTTGCGCGTTCATCAAAGACATTGCGTCCGAACAGGGCAATTTCATAATTGTCGTTTTCACCAAATGCGAGCGATGCGCGGACATTTGTGATGCCATGGGCGCGCGTAGTTGAAGCGTCGAGGATCGCCTGGGCATTGGCCGCATCAAACCCCCCACCGCCGGCCGTTGTTGTCGGAGCAGTCAGCCGCGCAAGTGTCTGCTCGGTTTGCGACATCTCACCTTGCCATGCGTAAATTGCATTCAATCCTAGGCGAGCCATGCCCAAATCTGCCGTATAATTGGCACCGACCGAGAACTGCTTCTCGACAATACCGACAAACTGGGTGTCTGCCTTGTCATTGGGAGTCAGAACACCACCGACGACTACAAACCCATTATAATTTTTGTATTTTGGATCGGTTATCGAACCGGCTGCGGTCACGGTCAAACCATCCACCACTTCTACCGAAAGATCAGCTTCCACTCCCCATGTTTCGGTATCGGCATTTTCCAAAATTGTCTGACTCGCGCCACCGACCGCAAGGACGACGCTGCGTTGCGCATTTTTTACCGTGTTGTGATAACCGGCAATATTGAAGCGAACCCGGCGATCCCAGAACTGCGTCTTCAGGCCGACTTCCTGCTCATAGACAATTTCGGGTTGAGCCGGAGCGGAATCGTTCAAGGTAAGCGTCCGCAGCTGTTGAGCCCCGGACCGATAGCCCTTGCTGTGCTTGGCAAAGATGAGGATATCGTCGGTAATTTTATAATCTACGCCCGTGGTATAGGAGAGATTCTTGAACGTATCGCTGCGCGGGCGGTTACAATCTTCCGGGGTCAACGTCCCACCAGCGAGTACGATGCCGATATTGAAGCTTTGCGGCAAACAAACGGCTGGAACGTTTCCGTTCAAAGGATATACCGCTGATTGGGCCGTGATACCCTTATCATCGATCGAATAACGCAGTCCGCCAGTGAAACTGAGCGCATCATTGAGATGATAGCTTGCTTGCGCATACATCCCCATGGAATCGTTATCGATGATTCCCTTGAAACCCGACCAAACAGCCCCACCGTTGGTTACGGAACGGGACTGGTCAAAGCCGGATTCATTAAAATATGTAACGCCCACCGCATAATCCAGAGCATCGTCCAGACCCCGGCCCGTCAATTGAAGTTCCGACGAATATTGTTTCAGATCCTGAGAACCTGCGGTAAAGTGATTGCCGGCTGCGCTGGATTCTCCGTCCAGATCGATCAGATTTGAGCTCGTAATCTTGCGGTATCCGTTGATCCATCTGATTTCGCCAAATCCGGTTTCCAGCGATACCTTGGCCATATAGGTTTGCGTCTTCGTGCTGTTGAACAGGCCTTGTGCAGGCGTGCCAGGTGATACAGAAGGGTCCGAGATGGCAACAAGATCAGGATCGCCACCCATGGCTGCACGATCAGGGGCGCCGGGATCGAAGCCGGTTCCGCCGAGATTATAATAGAGGTTCTGACGCGCTGGCCCCACAATATCACCATCATACCATTCGCCCGACAAAAGGATCTCCAGCGTTTCGGTTGGTTTGAAGGCCACCTTCACACGGCCATTCAGAGTTTCACGCCCTTCGTATTTTTTGCCGGTGTTGACGTCGGTCTTATAACCGTCGCGTTTGCCGTAGGAAATTGCACCCCGGATCGCGATGGAATCATTGAAGCCCAAATTAAGAATTGCCGTCCCGGTACGCTCGTTGAAACGCCCATAGGTGCCCTTAACCAAGCCGGAAATTCTGTCGAATTCCGGGTCGTTGGTCTGAATGAGAACGGCACCGGCAGAAGTGTTACGACCGAACAGCGTCCCCTGCGGTCCCTTGAGAACCTGCACATTGGAAATATCTAGTAAGTCGGTGTTCAAACCATAAGCACGGGCGATATACATTTCGTCCAGATAGACGCCGACGGACGGCTCCAGCGTTGCAATATTGTCATTTTGGATCTGGCCGCGCATCGACAAGGCGAAGGCGGTCGGATTGTTGCCTGCTCCGCGAATATTGAAGCCGGGGGTGAATGTAGCGACATCGCCGACCAGTTGGACGCCCTTGGCTTCGAGATCGTCACCCGAGAAGGCCGTGATCGTGGTTGGAACATCCTGAATATTGGCATCCTGTTTTGTGATACCGGTCACCACAATGATATTTTCATCCACCTCAGAATCATCGGGTGATTGTTGCGCGATGACCGGGGTAGCCGACACGGCAAGCGCGCCAATAGATGCTGCAGCGAACAATCGAGCGGAAACGCGGGTATGCCTTAATTTCATGATCTTCATCCTCCCAGCAAAGCATTCGGACGTCTTTGCAATGGTGAGTTGTATAACTAAGTCTAATAGGACGAGCAAGAGAGTTACGTTAAAAAGTCTGATTTCACCGTTAAATCAACGTTAAATGTGCTCTTTCGGCAACATTCTAATGAGCGACGGTATGTCGGCAAACGCACGGAGCACATCGTTCAGATGGGTGCATCCGACCGTTCCGATCAATGTGTCGAGCACCGCCTGCCTAAATTCGCCGACCCGCTCACCGACCATTCGGGCCGCCTTGATCGAGGCGCCCGGGCATTCGCGAAAGGGAAGAATCAAGGGCAAAACCTGCAGGGACAAAAGTCGCTCGGTCGCTTCATCAATCTCGGCATAGACGCGATATTCGTGAATCGCGGTACGGGTACCCTGCGGATTGGGGCCACTGTCCTGGAATCCCGCATCCACCTTGATCACGCCTTCCGCGCGCCATATGTCGATTCGGCGCGCACGGCGCGCCATCGGCCTTCCCTCTTGCGCAGGCATCCCGTGCCAGCCAAGCGGGTCATCCGGATTGACCAGCGGCCCCACCTCGGTCGAGGATTGATCGGCGTGATCAACGCTGCCATCCGCCGCCAGCGAGCTTGCCCCCTCGGCAAAGCCGGTGCAGATATTGACCATGCGCCCCTTCTTCCCGGCCGTGTATTTCTGGCTGTTGCTCGCCATTCGCTTTTGCCAGTCATTGGTCCAGCGCGACCAGTTCCAGCCCGCGACCAGACTGGCACCGGCAAAATCGTCGAGCAGCTGAAAGACCGGACTTCCGCACATATCCCCCAGTGTCGCCGCCAGCGCGTGACGGCTTGCGCCCCCCGCGCGGACACCCACCATCTCGCCGAGGCGGGGATGGTCGGGGTTGGCTGCAATCTCCATGATTTCGCGCATCGGCGAGGCGAGAATTCGGAATTCCCCTGCCGCCAGCTCGACCGCATCACCGGTCAGGGGTGTAAGCAAGTCGCGCGCGCGGCCGGTCATCACCCAGGGCTGGCCCAGTCCGTCGGGCCAGTCCGAATCGATAGAGGTGGTCCGGCGAATCGATCCGGGTCGGCGCAAGGGCGCGGGTCCGGCTGACTGCTGGGCAAAGGGAAATTGTTGGGGGGAATTCATTATATCAATCCCTATTTGGGCGGCATGCGGATGGCGCCATCAAGACGCAGGCTCTGACCGTTGAAATAGCCATTGCGGACCAGTTCCAGCACCAGGCTGCCAAATTCCTCGGGATGGCCAAGCCGCTTCGGAAACGGGACCGATGCCGCCAGCCCGTCGAAGATCGCTGGCGCCCGGTCCTTGACCGCAAGCATCGGCGGCGTCGCAAAAATGCCGGGCATGATCGAATTGACCCGGATGCCCACATCCATCAGATCGCGCGCCATCGGCAGCACCAGCCCATTGACACCCGCTTTCAGGGACCCGTAGCCCACCTGACCGACCTGCGCATCCTGTGCGGCGGCCGAGGCGGTCAGGATGATCGTACCCCGCTCGCCGTCCGCGTTCAGCGGCTCGGCATTGGCCATGCCGAGCGCCGATAGCGACGCCAGGCGATAGCTGGCAATCAGGATGCCCTGCGCCGAGAAGGCATAATCCTCGGTCGAATAGCGGACATAGCCGCCGGTCGCCTTGTCGTAGCGAACGGTCTTACCGCCTTTCGAAATTTGCGCGCAATGGACAAGCACGCGTTCCTGCCCGTGCGCGGCGCGTGCCGCGTCATATCCGGCCACCACGCTCTCTTCGCTCGTGATGTCGACCTTGCAGAACAGACCATCAATGGAATCGGCAACAGCCTTGCCGCCGTCCTCATTCACATCGAAAATCGCTACCTTCATTCCTGATTCGGCGAGAGCCTCGGCGCTGGCGCGGCCCAGTCCCGATGCACCACCGGTGACGACCGCTGCGAGTTGTTTGTCGATTTTCATAGTCCGTATTTCCTTGTCTCTGGTTTATTGAAGAACTTCAAGATTGCCGCCATCGACAACCAATACCTGTCCGGTGATGAAACCCGCGCGGTCCGAGCAGAGAAAGGCTGCGGCGGCAGCCATGTCCTCCGGCGTGCCCATGCGCTGGATCGGCCATTCACTGACGCGTTCGGCAACATGTTCATCATAGGTCTGACCGGCAGCCTCGGCGATTTTTGTAAAAACTTCCCTGAACTGCGGCGTCGCAATGCCACCGGTGCCAAGCGTGTTGACGGTGATGCCATGGGGACCGAGTTCGGCGGAAAGCGTTTTCGACAGGGCCAGTGCCCCCACCCGGTAGGTATTTTGGGCCGCGCGCGGGAGCTTGCGGTGCGGCGCCTTCACCGAATTGGTCCCGATCGTCAGGATGCGGCCCCATTTCTGTTGCTGCATGTGCGGAAAGACCTCCTGAACCGCCCAGCGAAAGGCCATGACATTATTGTTGTTTGCGGCGGCGAAGGTCTCGTCGTCAACCTCAAGAAACGCCCCCTTGGGTCCGGAATCGACGTTGAAGACAAGAATATCAGGCGCGCCAAAGCTGTCTTTGGCAGCCTTGACGGCCTTGCCAATGCCTTCCTTGGTCGTGCAGTCGGCAGATATACCGGCAACCGCTCCACCCGCTGCCTTCAATTCTTCCACGGCCAAGTCGATGGTCGACTGGGTTCGTGCGGCGATCACCGTCGGGCAGCCCTCGCGCAGAAATTCATGCGCGCAGCCAAGTCCGATGCCTTTCGATCCGCCAAAGACCAGCGCCACTTTTCCCTTGATACCCAGGTCCATCAGGATGCCTCGCCCTGCTGCAGCTTGAGCCGGTCCTGCAGGATATCATTGCGGCCAGGCGAAGCCGCGACGGTCGATCCGCCGTCCATCTTGATCGATGTGCCGGTGATATAGTCGGACTTTGCCGAGGCAAGAAACAGGCAGGCGTGGGCAATATCATCCGGCGTCCCGGCACGTCCGACCGGCACCGTTGCGCCATAGGCGGCAAGCCCCCCTTCACCGAGTACTGCTCGTGCGCGGTCGCTGGCGATTAGCCCCGGATTGATGGCGTTGACCGTGATCCCCTCGCCCACGACATCGCCAGCCGCGGCCCGAATGAAGGCATCAAGGGCGGCCTTTGCCATGCCATAAGCGGTCATGTTGGGAACGACATTGAACGTCCCGTTGATCGAGCCAATGGCAATGAAGCGACCCCCATCCGTGGCCTTTGCGAGATGCGGTCGCCCGGCGTCGAGTAGCCACCAGGCCGCCTTGGCGATGCTGGCAAAGCCGGCTTCCAGCCGCTCATCATCGACATGACCCAGTCCGCCGTGCGGAATATCGGCAGCGGCATGCACGATAATATCGATCCCGCCGAACGCGCCGAACGCGGCCTCGACCAATGCGCGACAATCGGCGTGCTGCGCGATATCGGCGGCGAAACAGGCGGCGCTGCCGCCAGCCGCCGTAATTTCGGCTTTGACGTCTTCACCATAAGCGATGGTGCGCGCGCCGAGCATGACATTGGCACCGGCAGCGGCAAAGGCGATGCCCACGCCGCGCCCGACTCCGCGCCCGCCGCCGGTCACGATCACCGTCTTGCCGCTGAAATCTTCCATCATGCAACTCCTTCAAATAGTGCCTGAAGCCCGGACGCCGAAGGCTTCATCGACGGGGTGCGGGGAAAGTCGGTGACATAGCGGAAATGGACCGGCACCTGATAGGCAACCAGTCGCGCCTTCAGCCATGTCCTGAGGTCATCGATGGGCGGCTCCGGGGCACCTTCCTTCAATATGATCGCGGCGGCAGGTACAGCGCCCAGCCGCCGATCGGGCACCCCAACCACCGCCGCTTCGCGCACCGCCGGATGGTCATTGAGCACCTGGACGACATCGTCGGGATGCACCTTGAAGCCACCGCGGATGATCGCATTGTCGGCGCGGCCCTTGATGTAAAGGAAACGATCCGCGTCCAGCACCGCACGATCGGTCGTACGCAGCCACTGCATATCATTGTTGAGCTGTTTGCCCTTCAACTCAAGCAATCCTTCTTCCCCGGGGGACAGGGTCGCACCGCTATCGGGATCAACAACCCGCGCCTCGATATCGGCATGCACCCGACCAACAGCACCCCGCTTCTGTTTCCACAGGGTCCTGAAATCATCAATCGTCCAGCCGGCAATGGCACCGGCAAATTCCGTGGCACCATAATTGCTGCAAATGGGAATGCCATATTTGTCGAGAAAGGCATCCACGAGATCGGCCGGCAGCGGTGCCGTACCCGAAATCAGGGCGCGCAGGCTGGAAAGATCTTCCGGATCAACATCGGCATCGAGCAGCATGCGAACCGCAGACGGCACCGCCGGAGCCACCGCCGGCCTGTTGCGTTTCACCGCATCAACCCAGGCCTCGACACTGAATTTTTCCAGCAAGGCAATCTTCCGCCCGGCCGCAAGGGCGGCAATACAGCCATAGATACCGCCAATATGGGTCAGCGGATTGACGACCATCGTACAGCCGGAATTGAGCCGGGGTGGATCGTCAAAACTGCGGCCGCGTTCATATTTGGTAAAGCCGCGAAAACTGGCATCGAAAGCCGCCCGACTGAGCGGAACGCGTTTGGGGCTGCCGGTGGTGCCGCTGGTCAGCATCTCGACCGCGACGCCGGGTGAGGTGCGAATCTCGGCCCGGATATCCGGGTTCACCACGCGAACACCCTCAAGACACGGTCCGATTTCGATCACTGCTGATCCGGCATCCGCCAGGGCCTCCGTTGCCCCGGGACGCTGCAGGTCGGTTGCGTCGGCGATTACCACGGGCAGTTCAAGCCCGGCGATATCGGCGAACAATTTCTGGTCGGGCAGGATCGGGTTGAGGGTGACGAGGCACCGATCGGCAGACAGCACCGCAACAATCGCAGCGACATGGCCCGGACGGTTGCGGAGCATGACCCCGACCCGCGCATCGACCGGCAGTCCCATGGTCTCGAGCGCCGCTTCGATGGCCTCGACAATCTCTGCAACCTGCCGCCAACTGTAGTCGCGGCCCTCGAAATCAATTTCGGTCCGTTCCGGATCAAGTGCCATGATGGCGCGCAATTTTTCAGTCATCAGTGCCATCAGAGCGCCAATCCTCCGCTCGCCTCGATCACCTGCCCGGTCACCCAGCGCGCGTCGTCGCCGAGCAGCATCATGACGGCGCCCGCTATATCATCCGGTTCGCCGATCCGGCCCATGGGTGTGTGCTTGGCGGTGGCCTCGTCCCATCCCGGTTTTTCCCGGAGCGCAGCGATAAAATCTGTCGCAACTGCGCCGGGTGCTATGCAGTTGCAGGTTATCTGCCGCGTGGCGACGGCCAGCGCGGTCGAGAAGGTCAGGCTCTGGATCGCGCGCTTGGTCATGGCATAGCTGGCGGCGAACGGCTGGCCGACCTTTCCGGACATGGAGCCGATATTGACGATCCGCGCGCCGTCACGCAGCCGCGGCAGCGCCGCCTGAGTCACGAAATGCGGCCCCTTGACATTGACCGCGAATAGCTCGTCGAACAGCTCCTCTTCCGCGCCTTTCAAGCTTCCGTCGCGCCCACTGCGCCCGACCCCGGCATTGTTGATCAGGATATCGAGATTGGGAGCGCCGCCAAAGGCGCGGTCGCATACCGCGAACATCTTTTCGATGTCGGCGAGCGATGACACGTCCGCCTTTACAATGAAGCCATTGCCACCTCTAACGATGATATCGTCCGCGAGCTTCTGCGCCGCAACCTCGTTGCCGGCATAGTTAATGGCAACATGCGCCTTCGCATCACCGAGTCGTCTCACGATGGCAGCGCCTATGCCCCGCGAGCCGCCAGTGACCAAAGCTGTCTTTCCGCTGAGCAATCCTCTTCTCCCCATGATTATCTGTTGCGACATAATTGACCTAGTTATATAACTCGTGCAAGACTTATATCGAAAATGGTCGAGAGGAGAGCCGGAGCAATGTCGGACGAGGTGCTGAGCGAGCGCAAGGGTTCCCTGCGAATAATCACGTTGAACCGGCCCGAACGGCACAATGCGATGGACGACCCCATGTCCGAGCTGTTTCAACGACTGCTCGGCGAAGCGCTCGAGGAAAGCGACAGCTGTGCAATACTGATTCGCGCCAATGGAAAGTCCTTCTGTTCGGGGCGGGACACCAATGTCCTCGGCCACCGCGCCCGCGACGAGAGCGATTTCCATTTCGTCCGTCGCCACCAGGAAGGACGGCTCCGCATGCAGGAGTCGACCAAGCCGATTATCGCGGCGCTGAAAGGTGGCGCGATTGGCGGCGGTTGCGAGCTGGCGCTGGCCGCGGATATGCGGGTCAGCGACACCACGCTGAAAATGGCGCTGCCGGAAATCAACTACGGCGTATTGCCCGATACCGGGGGAACGCAGATGATGACGGCGCTGATCGGCCCGTCGCGAACCAAATATCTGGTGATGACCGGGCAGCGGATTGACGCGGCTACCGCGCTCGAATGGGGCGCGGTCGACTTCGTGGTCGCGCCCGAAGAACTGGATGCAAGAGCGCTCGAAATCGCACAGGAGATCGCGGCCAAGCCCCCGCTCAACCTGGCAATGGCGAAGGAAATGATCAATCTCATGCACGGCGCGACCATCCGCACCGGCACCCGCGCCGAACTTTATGCGCAAAGCTATCTGTTCAAGACCGAGGATTATCAGGAAGCCCGCGCCGCGATCCGCGAAAAGCGCGTGCCGAAATATAAAGGCAAATAATATGGCGCTGCCCGATCCTCCTCCTCTTGGCGCCAAGGCACTGCCCGATGGCTGCTATGCAGGTCAGGTTGTGGCCGTGACCGGCGGCGGCACTGGTCTGGGCAAGGGCATGGCGGTCGAGTTCGCCAGGCTCGGCGCCAAAATTGCGGTGCTGAGCCGCAAGTCCGAGCATCTCGAAGCAGGGCTAGCCGCGATGCACGAGGTCGGGGCAGAAGCAATCGCGGTTGCCTGCGATGTGCGCGACCCCGAAGCCATAGCCGCAGCCTTTGACGAGATCGAGGACAAGCTGGGCCCGGTCGATGTCCTGATCAACAATGCCGCAGGAAATTTCCCCGCTCCGGCCGAGGAAATGACCCCAAACGGCTTTCGCACCGTGGTCGATATCGTGCTCAACGGCACCTATAATTGCAGCCGCGAATTTGCGGTCCGGCGGCTCGCGGCCAATCTGCCGGGAGCAATCCTGAATATCGGCGCGACCTACAGCTGGACCGGCGGACCCGGCACGGCCCACTCGGCGGCGGCCAAGGCGGGCGTGACCAATCTGACGCAGAGTCTTGCGGTGGAATGGGCACCCGATGGTATCCGGGTCAACTGCATTGCACCCGGCCGCTTCCCGCACGATGACCTGCCCGACCATATGACCCGGCACCGCGTCGGCGATCGCGGTGACAATACCATCCCCGGAATGCGGGTTGGCGAGGTCCGCGAACTGGGCTGGGCCGCGACCTTCCTGTGCTCCCCTTATGCCAGCTATATCACCGGCCACACCCTGGTTGTCGACGCGGCAAACTGGTTGCGGCGCAGTCTGGTGATGCCGGAGTTCGTGCCGATCCGCGAACAGTTCGGCCAGCGTTCCCGCACCAGCGGTACAGCGCAGGCAGCCATCGCCAGAACGCGCGGAGACAAGACATGAGCGATATGCCGCTCGTGCTGCGCGACGATACCGACGGCGTCCGCACGCTGACGCTCAACCGCCCGGACAAGCGCAATGCGGTAAATCGTCAACTGTTCCGCGAATTTCGCGCCCATGTCCGCGACATAGAAGAAAATGGGGCGGAGATTGCTGTACTGGTCATCACTGGTGCAGGCGAGCATTTTTGTGCCGGCCATGATCTCAAACAGGCACCGCACTCCGATGCCTTGGGCTGGCTGCGCCAGGAGATGCTGACCCTCGAACGCCTGACCAGGCTGAGCCAGCCGGTGATCGCCAAGGTTCAGGGCAGTTGCTACACCGGCGGCCTCGAATTCGCGCTGTCCGCCGATTTCATTGTCTGCGGGGAGAGCGCCCGATTTGCCGATACCCATGGCAAATGGGGCTTGGTGCCGGGCTGGGGCCTGTCGCAGCGCCTGCCGCGCCGGGTCGGACAGGCCAGGGCGCTGGAAATGATGCTGACCTGCCAGACATATAGCGGTGTCGAAGCCGCAGCCATGGGCCTCGCCAACTATTGCGTGGCCGACGAAGCGCTGGATGCGAAAGTCGCCGAACTGGCAGCGCTGATGCTCGGCAACAGCCGCCACAGCAATGCTGAGAACAAGCGGCTGGTCTATGACACAGACGGCATGGCGCTCGATACCGGGCTCGGCCACGAGCTCATGCGCAACGCGGGGTTCGATCCCGCGATGCGCAAGAAGGGCGAACCGATTGGCGGGGACAAAGGTTGATGGATATCGGCTTTTTACCAGAAGAAATGCAATTCCGCGAAGAGTGCCGCGACTGGCTCCATGCCAATATACCGGACGAGAAGCGCCCGCTGGATGCCGCCGATGCAATCGCCTTCGACAAGGGCTGGCAGCGCCGGCTGTTCGACGCCGGCTGGGCCGGTATCAACTGGCCGACCGAATATGGCGGCCGCGGCCTGTCGCTCGTCCAGCAGGTCATCTGGCTGGAAGAATATGCAAAGGCGCACGCGCCCTGGATCGGCGCGAACTTTGTCGGCGTCAACCATGGCGGGCCGACTCTGATCCTTAACGCCAGCGAGAAGCAGAAGGCCTTTCATCTGCCGCGCATACTGAAGGGCGAGGCGATCTGGTGCCAGGGCTTTTCGGAGCCGGGCGCAGGATCGGACCTCGCCGGAATAACGACGCGCGGCCGGATCGACGGCGACGAACTGGTCATCAACGGATCGAAAATATGGACCAGCTTCGCCCATGTCGCCGACTGGCAGGAGCTGGTGCTGCGCACCGAAGAACGGTCGCAGCGGCACGCCGGTCTGAGCTGGGTGATCTGCGACATGCACACGCCGGGCATCACCGTCCGTCCGATCCGCAAGATGTCCGGCCAGACCGAATTTGCCGAAGTCTTTTACGACGACGTGCGGGTGCCGCTCGAAAATGTCGTCGGCGGCCTTGGCAACGGCTGGAAAGTGGCAATGTCGACGCTGAGTTTCGAACGCGGCACCGGCTTTATCGCCGACCAAGTCAAGCTGAGCCAGGAGATGGTCGAACTGGTCACCAGGGCCCGGGCGAACGGGATGATCGAGGATGACCGCGTCGCCGACCAGCTGGCCCAGATGCGGGCCGAGGTCGCCGCGCTGCGGGCGATGACCTATGGCAATATTTCGGAGGTCGTGCGGACCGGCCAACCCGGACCTGAAGCATCGGTGATCCGGCTTTTCACCGCCGAACTCGGCCAAAGGCTCGAGCGGATGGCGGTACAGCTGATGGGCGAGGAGATTCTCGATTTTGCCTATGGCGACGATGATGCCGTCCATGACTATTTGCGCGGCTTTGCTTCGACGATTGCCGGTGGCACCGCCCAGATTCAGCGTGACATTATCGGCGAGCGGCTGCTCGGCCTGCCGAAATCGAGATGACCCCATGGACTTGACCCCCGACAGCGACCAGATCGCGCTCCAGACAGCGACCGGCGACTGGTGCCGAACCCATATGCCCCTGGCAGACGCGCGTTCCCGCGCTGTCGGATTGTGGCGCGACCTGCAAACCATGGGCTGGGTCGGCATGACCGCGCCCGGCATGGATCTGGATCATGCCACCGAGGCGCTGGTCTTTGCCGAGCTCGGCCGCTTTCTGGCACCGGTCGCCCTGTTGTCGAGCGCGGTTGCTGCGCGGTGGACCGGAACCAGCGGCAAGGTGGCATTGGCCTTGCCGGGAAAAGATGTCATACGAATATTGGATAGCGACGGCGCGTCACAGGCATTGGGGCTGTTCGAAGCCCTTGCAGCTTCCATTGAAATTGGTCCTGTCAGCAAAACAAGACCATCGCTCGATCTATCGACAAGCGTGACTCATCTGCAGACAGGCACACCGGTCGAACCGATCCACGATCCGGGCGCTGCCCTGCACTTGCAGTTGCTGACCGCCGCCTTTGCCGTCGGTTGCGCCGATGCCGCGCGCGACATGGCCGCGGATTACGCCAAATTGCGCCAGCAGTTCGGTCGCCCGATCGGCTGGTTTCAGGCGCTCAAGCATATCTGTTCGGACATGGCGGTCCGGGCCGCCGTCGCCCGCTCGCAGCTCTATTATGCCGCCTGTGCGCTGGATGCAGGGTCAGTCGATGCCGCCTTTCATATTGCCGCAGCCAAGCGACTCGCCGATCAGGCCGCGCTCGACAATGGCCGCGCCAATATCCAGGTGCATGGCGGAATCGGCATGACCGATGAAGCCGTGCCGCACCTGTGCCTGAAGCGCGCGCACCTGCTGCAGTTCATTGCACCGGCCGCAACCCAGATCCTCCTGGCAGATCTCCTGTGACGAGCCCCGGAATCCCGGCATCAGTCGTCGACAAGGGTCTGAAATTCCGTCTCCAGCCAATGCCGCAGGCCCGGTTCCACCATCCCCAGGAAAGGCGGCAGCGGCAGCTGGTCACGATAGGTGAAAAAGCCCGTCGAGACGATCATGAAACGCGCGGCGCGCACCTCCGCTTCGTCCCCCCCGAACCAGTCCCGAAACGGACCGAAGACCCGATCATGAAGCAGGCGGAGCGCGATAGCGCTCGCTTCGCTGTCGGCCACGGCACCAACAAGAATTGGCAAGGGATTGGTCCGATCCGATGGCGGAAGGGTAAAATTCTCGACCACGAGCTTGCCGAAATTTTCCCGCGTCAAATCGGTAACGAGCCGCGCATCAAGCGCATCCTCAAGCGCCGCTTCGAACAGTTTCAGCTTGCCCCCGAAATAGCGGCTGACCAGCGACTGGTTGACGCCAGCCAGGTCGGTAATGTCGCGGACGGTGGTCTGGGTGAAGCCCTTCTCGGCAAAGATCTGCTGGGCGGCCTCAAGAATCGCCTGGCGGGTCCGATCCGCATCGCGCGCTTTTTCGTTCGTTTCCGACATTGCTATTCCTTGTTCTTGACTCGCTATGTAAACGAGTGTTTACTTAAACACAAGAGGAGAGAAATATGACCGAGTCGGCAGCCCGTTCACCCGTTTTTGAGTTCGACTATATTGCAGATGAAGGACTGCTTGCCGACTGTCACGCGCGCTACTGGGAATTGAAGGAGACCGCTCCGCCGGTCTTCTGGACCCATGCACATGGCGGACACTGGATGTGCAACACGGCCGCCTCCGTAACCCAGGTTGTCCGACACCCGGAAATCTTTTCCAGCCGCTTTCTGTCGATCCCGCCCAACCCCGACCAGCCGAAAATGATTCCCGAATCGCTCGATCCACCCGAACACCGACCCTATCGCCAGCTGTTGCGCCCGTTTTTCGAGTCCAAGGCCATAGAGCCGCTGGAAGCCCGCGTCGTCGAATGGACCGACCAACTGCTCGGCGAGGCTCAGGGCAAGAGCGAATGCGAATTCGTCTCCACCATTGCCTCCCGCCTTCCGGTCGCGGTGTTCATGGAACTGTTCGGATTCCCGATGGAAAAATTCGACGAGTTTCGCAATCTCGTGACCAGCTATTTCAGCGTCCGCGCCACGCCGGAGGAACGCAGCGGTCTGGCGCAACAGATTCTGGCGCATCTCGGCCAGTTGATTCAGCAACGCATGGCAGAGCCAAAGGACGACATGATCTCCAAGATCATCATCTCCGAAATCGACGGACGAAAGCTGTCGTTCGAGGAACTGATGTCGATCGGTTTCCTGATGTTCCTCGCGGGGCTCGACACGGTGACCAATGCGATGAGCTTTGGCATGCGCCATCTGGCGCATGACGAGGCGCTGCGCCAGCGCGCGATCGATGACCCCGCCGTCATCCCGAACATGGTCGAGGAACTGCTGCGGCGCTATGCCTTTGTCGCCACCCCGCGCTACATCGTGCAGGATACCGAGCTGGAGGGCGTGCACCTGAAGGCAGGAGACTGTATCCTCGCACCGTTGCCGCTGATCGGCTGGGATGAGAAACTGAACGAGGATCCAGCGACCGTGTCGGTGGAGCGTCAATTCTATCGTCACGCCGCCTTCGGGTCCGGCATTCACACCTGTCTCGGCCTCCACCTCGCCCGTATGGAGCTGATCGTCTTCTATCGCGCCTGGTTCAGCCGCATCGGCCATTTCCGACAGGTCGAAATGGGCGATGAAAGCTGCCGCGCCGGCAGCGTCATGGCGCTCGAACATCTGCATCTGGCATGGGAGTAACATGCATGGATCAAGCACTGCACATGGTCATGGTGCCCGCAATGGATATGGCAAAATTGCGAAATTTCTATGTGGAGGGTCTGGGCTGGACGACATGGGGACCGGCCATGCCCGGATCGTTCATGCTGCGCGCTGGGACCGCTGTCATCGTCTTTGTACCCCGCAACTATCTGGCGGCCGAGAGCGGCATTGATCTCTCCTCGACGCCGCGCGCGATCAACGCGGTTTTCGTGGAAAACAAGGCAGATGTCGCAGAGCAGTTTGATTCTGCAATCGCCGCTGGCGCCACGGTAACCAGCCCGATCCGCGAACGCGATGGCGGTCTTTATTCGGGCTATTTTGCCGATCCCGAAGGCAATGGCTGGGAGATCGTCTGGAGCCCGGTGATGCGCCCCGCTGCTGACGGCGGCCTGCAACTGGTTCCGCCCGCAAACAACTGACCTAAACGACCAAAAGAGGATATTTAAAATGGCCAGCACCGCACCCGAAGTCCACCTGCATCTGGGCAATGAGCAACGTACCAGCGGCAGCGGCGGCATCCACCAGCATCTGCACCCCGTTACGCAAGAGGTGCAGGCGGATATCCCGCTCGCAGGATCAAAGGAAGTGGAAGAGGCCGTCGCCAAGGCGGAAGCGATACGCGAAGAATGGCGCCGTACCGCACCCGAGGCCAAGCGGGACATATTGAATCGGCTCGCCGATCTGCTCGAAGCCAACAAGACCCAGCTGGCAGAAATGGCTGCGCTCGATGGCGGTACAACGCTGATGGTCGGTGAACGCGGCGTGGAATCGGCGGCCGCCTGGACGCGCTATTATGCAGGCTGGTGCGACAAGCTCACCGGAGAACTGCTGAGCACCTTCGATACCCGCGGGGAATTTTCCTATTCCATGCCCGAGCCGATCGGCATTGTCGGCATCATCATTACCTGGAACGGACCGCTGATATCGCTGGGGATGAAAGTTTGTGCCGCCCTGGCTGCGGGCAATTGCGTGATCTGCAAACCGGCTGAAATCACGCCCTTCGCGCCTGAACTCTTTGCCCAATTGTGTCAGCAGGCCGGATTGCCCGACGGCGTTCTGTCGATTCTGCCCGGCACGGCGGAATGCGGCGACGCGATCGTGCGGCACAAGAAGGTCCGCAAGATCAGCTTTACCGGCGGACCGATCACCGCCCGCAAGATTCTGGCCGCCTGCGCCGAGGAGATCAAGCCGTCGGTAATGGAACTGGGTGGCAAGTCTGCCAGTCTGGTCTTCCCCGACTGCGACATCCAGGCAGCGGCGGAACGCGCGGTGTTCTGGACCGTCGGCTGCCTCTCGGGCCAGGGCTGCGCCCTTCCCACCCGCCAGCTTGTTCACGCCGACATCTACGACGATTTCGTTGCGCGGCTGAAGGCGATCATCGGCCAGTTCAAAGTCGGCGACCCGATGGATCCGACGGTCATGGTCGGTCCGGTGATCAACAAGGCCGCCGTCGAACGGATTTCCGGGATGTTCGAACGCGCCAAGGCCGACAATGCCGCAACCTTCCTGCTCGGCGGCCAGCGCTGCGGCGGCGATCTGGCCGACGGCAATTTCATTGAACCAACTCTGATCGTCGATGCCGATCCCGACCATGAAATCAGCCAGGTGGAAATCTTTGGTCCGGCTGTTGTCGTGATCAAGTTTCATGACGAGGATGAAGCCGTGGCGATTGCCAATAACAGCGAATATGGGCTCGCGGCCTATATCCAGTCGAACGACCTGCAGCGCGTCCATCGCCTGTCGGAACGGCTGAACGCCGGCGGGGTCTATAATAATGGCGGTTTCCAGATCAATCCGCACACACCCTTTGGTGGCGTCGGTATTTCCGGCTTCGGCAAGGAAGGCGGCAAGGCCGGGATCGACGAGTTCCTGCACTACAAGACCGTCACCATCGGCGTCGGCGCGCCCATTTTCCCCAAATAAGGACAGGCTTCATGGCAGATTTTTCCAATGACAATTTTCGTCTCGACGACAAGGTTGCGATCGTCACCGGCGCGGGGGGACGCGGCAACAGCATTGGCCGGGCCTATGCCGTTGCGCTGGCCAATGCAGGCGCAAAGGTCGTGGTGGCGGATCTCAACGGCGAAGGTGCCGAGACGGTTGCTGACGAAATTGCCGCAGATGGCGGCAAAGTCATATCGGTGCAGGTGGATATCACCGACACCGCCTCGGTCGAAGCAATGGCCGCCAAGACAAAGGAGAACTTCGGCGGAATCGACATTCTGGTCAACAATGCGGCCTTGATGGTCGAGATTGTCGACAAGCCGCTGATGCAAACCGACAAGGCGCGCTTTGACAAGGGCATCGGCGTGAATCTCTGGGGCGCGATCAACTGCGCACAGGTAGTTGCTCCCTATATGGCCGAGCGCGGCGGCGGAGCGATCATCAACCAGGTGTCGGCGGGCGCGTTTCCGGCGCAGTCCTTCTACGGGGTTACGAAAATCGCGCTGCTCGGAGCGACCACGACTCTGGCTACCGAACTTGGCGGACAAGGCATAAGGGTCAATGCGATCGGACCCGGAATGACCAAGACCGATGCCGGCCTGGCCCTGACCCCCGATGACAGTCCGCTGGTGCAATATGTCGAGTCCAAAACCCCGATTCAGGGGCGGGATACGCCCGATGCGCTTTGCGGAGCATTGTTGCTGCTGGTGTCGGAAGCGGGCCGGTGGATGACCGGCCAGGTGCTGAATGTCGATGGTGGCTGGGTGATGCGCAACTAGGCCGCGGTCGCGATCCGCTCTCTAACGGCAGCGCTGAAGGCGTCGGCATAGCGACGCACAGCTGGCGAAAATTGCTTTGACGCGGAGCGCGCCAGTACGACAGCGGCACGCCACTGCGAAAGGTCAGGAATATCGAGACGCACAAGCTCTCCGCTCGCCAGTGCGTCGTCTATCATCGGTGCCATGGCGAGCAGGATCGCATCGCTTTGGGACGCCATCCGGACCAGCAGATCCAGGCGCTCGCAGTTTAACTGACCCGCGCGAACTTCCGACGACAATCGGATATCCGGATCCCGTTCAATCGGCGCTTCGGGAAGGTTTGGGGCAACACGCGGAAAATTGGCAAGTTCCGAAACCGGCAGATTCGAACGGGCTGCCAGCGGATGGCCCGGTCGAGCAAAATAGCCGACAGGAGCCTCCCCCAGGGGCTCGGCGGCGATATCCATTAGGTCTCGCGCCGCCCGTCCGTCGGCAATGAAAAAATCCAGCTCGCCGCGCAACAATCTGACCACCAGTCGCTCGACCGGCAAGACATGCGCTTGCACCGCTACCGGATGCTCGGGCTGCCACAAGCCCGGCAGCACCTCATCGAGCAACGAAGCGAACATCGGGCCGACGCCAAAGCGCACGGCACCGGCATCGCCCCGGGACAATGTCTCGCACGGATTCCTGCAACGCCTCGGCTTGCCCCAGCAGCGTACGTGCCTGATCCAGAACCGGCTGGCCCATCGCGGTGACGACGACACCGGCAGCATTTCTCTCGAACAGCACCAGCCCAAGCTCTCGCTCAAGCGACTGGATGCTCCGGCTGAGTGCTGGTTGCGAGATGTGAAGGTGCATGGCAGCCGCGGTAAAAGAGCCGTTGTCGGCGACCCCGACCGCATGACGCCATTTGTTCAGATCCATGGCCACTTATATGCATTCAATGCATAATATAAGCAATAAATATGCATTGGATTTATTTTTCGTTGCCGGCCATTTGGGTGGCAGGAGGACTGGCCATGCAAGGGCAATATTGGATTTTTCTGCTGATCCTGACAATTCTCGTGATCGAAATTTTCATGGGTCGCCACAAGGGCGTGCATCGTCGGCATGATTTTTTCATGCTGGGCACTATCATCATCGCTTCTCAGGGCACCCGCATCGGCACGGCCTGGCTAACCGCGACATTGATCGGCCTCTTGATCCCGGCCTATAAAGACGCGCTGATATCAGCACCCTTCTGGGCCAGTCTGCTGGTACTTTTTCTCGTTGCGGAATTCCTGCAATATTGGATCCACCGCCTGGCGCATAACAGCCGGAAGCACCCCCTGCTCTATGGCATGCACCGGACCCATCATTCCGCCCCCTATGTCAATGTCACGCTGATGTGGCGGACCAACCTGCTATGGCCGTTCGTCCACAGCTATACCTGGGTCACAGCGGTCGCCATCTATCTCGGCCTCTATGTTCAGGCTGCGACTTTCTACACGGTCATCATGGCCTGGAACGCACTGACCCACAGCGACTGGCGCTGGGATGATGCGATCATCGCTCACGTTCCTGGCGGCGCGAAGCTCGTTAGTGCTGCCGAATGGATTGTGGTCACCCCACGCCTCCACCATGTCCATCATGGCTATGGCAAGGACGGGGCCAATTATCGGAATTTCTGCACATTTTTCAGCTTTTACGACCGGCTGTTCGGGACGTTGCATGTTCCGGACGGTCGACCATGGCGTTATGGCATGCCCGGCCGCGAACACCACTGGCTGCGCCAGCTGCTGTTCCCGCTGGTATCGCTTGGTGATGCCAAAAAGGAATAGTCGGCAAAGCGGGCCATGCGCCGAAAGCACATGGCAGATCAATCAAGCAAAGATGCTTCCATTTCTTTCAGCTTGTCCTTCGTGACGAACAATATCTCATCGGCATAGGCGGCGATCGACCCGTACTGCTCGACAATCGCTGCAAAGGCATTGTCCAGATAATGAGCCTCGACCGACATCAGCGTCCGGATTGCGTCATCTTCGATCTGCTCGCCATGATTGCGCCGGATTGCGACCGCACCGGCTGCAATCCGCCGGCCGATATTGCCCGCAACATTGGTCAGCAGATAATCCGCGCGAATGTCATCGTCATGGACACCCAGCAGCTTGTGCAGCAATCCCACCGCCAGCCCGGTGCGATCCTTGCCGGCCAGGCAATGAATCAGGCTGGGACCGTTGCGCGTAGCCAGTGCATCAAAATAGAGCCGCATCACTGCAATCAAATTGGGCCGATATGGCATCGATTTGTACAGGCGCGCCATCGCCTGTCTCGCTTGCTCCGCAGTCCTGACCGCGGCGGCCGCCTCGACATGCGGTGCATTGCCGGCTTGGCCAGCGGTTTCTCCAGGCGCGAACAGGATCTGGGCCTCAAAATTCTCGGGCCGGGCACAGGGATAATTCACCCGCTCACTGTCGCCGCGCAAGTCTATCACGGCTTGCAGATTCAAACTGGATACCGTTTCCAGATCATCCCGCGTGGCGTCCTGATGCTGACCGGAGCGATAGAGCACCCCTGTCTTGAATCGCGAACCGTCGCGCGTCGCATAGCCACCATAGTCGCGAAAATTATGGATACCTTTCATTGGCAGGATGCGGTCTTCCATCAGGGGCTATTCCTCAACTTGTATTTCAGCACCTTGCCCGAAGCATTGCGGGGCAATTCATCCACAATGCTCAACCGTTCGGGGGTTTTTTGCTTGGCGATGCCGGTCGCAGCAAAATGTGCGCGGATATCTTCGAGCGTGATCGCGGCACCGGGGGAGAGGACCAGACAGGCCCTGACCACCTCGCCCATCCGCTCATCGGGCGCTGCAACGACAGCAGCGTCCGCGACCGCATCCAGGCGAAGCAGAACGGCCTCGACTTCTTTCGACGAAATATTCTCTCCGCCGCGAATGATGATGTCCTTCTTGCGGTCGGTGATCAGCAGAAAGCCCTCGGCATCAAGCCGACCGATGTCGCCGCTGCGATACCAGCCGCCGGGAAGAAAGGCGGATTCGTTCAGCACCGGGTCGAGATACCCGATGAAAAGTTCAGGACCTCGGGTGCAAATCTCGCCTTCCTCGCCCGAGGGCACATCCTTGCCATCATCGTCGACAAAGCGCATCTCCGAGCCGACAATGGCCCGGCCTTCCGTGTGCAGCTGCTTGTCGAGCGGATCGTCGACAACGCCCGACGTCACGGTCGGATGCTCGCTGGATCCGTAGCAATGATATACCGCCAGCCCTTGTCGCTGGCAGGCTTCGATCAGCGAAGGTGGCACTGGCGCGGCGCCCACCAAATATTGGCGCAAGGAGGAGAGATCATGGCCGTTGGCTTCGGCGGCCGCCATCATTCCGGAGAGATGAAAGGGCGTTCCGGACGAGCTGGTCACGCGATGGCTTTCGACCAGTTCGGCGGCAAGCGCGGGATCCCAATGGTCCATCAGGACCAGCGGCGATCCTTGGCAGAGATAGCGATACATCGACAGCGCGCCGGCGACATGGCCCGGCGGCCAAGGCGAAATTACCGCGTCATCATCTGCTCCGCCGCGCATGATCCGCATTGTCTCGAGTTCGGCGAGCAAACCGCGCGCCGAATGCATGACGCCTTTGGGGTCGGCCGTGGTGCCGGACGTAAAGACCAGTAACGCGAGATCTTCGGGATCAGCAGAAACAGGTTTGGAAATTGGCCCTTCGGCTTCGAGCGCTTCAAAATCCGGGCCGATGACAATATGGCGTTCTAGCCCGAGCAAGTCATGACAATTGGCAACAATATTTGAATAGTCAATATTGCGGAATCTGTCAGGCGTGAACAGCCACTTGGCGCCAGACTGGCGCAGGATGAATCCAAGCTCCTTGGGGCCATAAATGGTCACGATGGGAAGCATTACGGCCCCCGCATGGGCGGCGGCGACGGCAACCACCAGCCATTCCCGCCAGTTAGGCAGCATGCAACCGACAATCTCCCCGGGCGCGATTCCCGCCGCCATCATCCGGGTACCCATCCGTTGCCCGGCCGCAACGACCTCGGCCAGACTGGTTTCGCACGGCCTGACGTCGGAGGCCACGGTAAGAGGTGCTAGCGGTCGCCGAAACGCCGCAGCCGTGATTTTTTCGATAAAGTTAGCGCTCATGCCGGCAAGGAATCGACAATCCGTTCGCCTTCACCGCGGGCGGCCCAGGTTTCATTTGCATTGCGCAAGTGAAGCCGCCAATGCTCCACCGCTTCCTCGACATCCCCGTTGTCGATCAGGTGAATCAATTTCGCATACGACTTGAAGCCGGCCCGGATGCTTTTCTGTCGTTCCTCCGTCGACCGCGGGTGGCGGCGCTGATAGTCATTCTGATGGGTGCGGGCGAGATTGAGCAGCATGCGGTTCATGAAGCTCAATGTCTTGTTGCCGGTCGCTTCGACCAAGACCTGATGGAAATAGGCGATATTGTCGATGAACTTGTCATATTCCTCGTTTGAAAGCATGTCGCCGAGTTCCTCGAGCACGCTCTTGACCTTGGCCATACCTGGCGTCTGCCCCTTGGCGGTCGCCAGCCAGCGGACCACCGTCGGTTCGATTGCCAGCCGCGCCGCGTAAAGATCCGCGATTGTCGTCGCCTGTGATTCAAGCAGATAACCGGCATAGCGCGAAACAAGTTCGGTCGACGGACGATGGACCCGCGCCCCGCTTCTGGATCCGCGGACGACGCTGATCAGGCTTTCGGCCTCGAGAATCCGGAACGCCTCGCGCAGGGTTGGACGTGAAATACCCAGCGTCACCATCAACGTGCCTTCGGGCGGCAGGGAGTCCCCTTCGTTCAACTCACCCCGAATAATCTGTTCCCGGATCTGGTCGGCGACGAGTTCGGATGTCTTGGGAACCCGGATTCGCCCGTTATCACTCTCACGCTGCAATTTTCCCACCCTTTTGCTTAAGTCCGTCGACTTGTGAACTGCCATTTCGGATCATTAGGACACCTAGAGCCAATCCGCAATCCGAACGTCAATCTGCCATTCAAATACCAAAGGACAATCCTTCATTGAGAGTCCATTTGCCGTCACGCCCGCGCACCCAGCCAGAGGATGCCCAAGTGCCGCCATCCACAGGCAAGAATGTACCGGTGATATAGCTCGACATAGCGCTCGCCAGAAACACTGCAGCATCTCCGCACTCCAGGTCGATTCCTTCCCGGCCGAGAGGAATCAGTCGGTTCATAGCATCAATCTGCTCTTCGTTGTGCTGAATCCAGGTCGCAGGATCGACCGTGCCAGCCCGATTGCCCTGGTTTCCGGGCGTGATCGTGTGATCCGGCGCAATGCAATTGACGCGGATATTATGAGCCGACAGCTCCAGCGCGATGGATTTGGTAAGACTGAGCATGCCGGCCTTGCATGCGGCATAGACCGCAAAATTCGGTGCTGCCCGAACCGCTTCGATGCTGGCCACATTGATGATCGATCCGCCGCGACCAGCATCGACCATATGCCTGGCAGCCGCCTGCGTCGCGACGAGCATCGACATCAGGTTGATATCGATATGCTTGCGCATGCTGCGCTCGCTCTGTTCAAGGAAGGGCCGGGCGGCCACCCCGCCGGCATTGTTCACGAGAATGTCGAGACGTCCGAACAATCCAGCAGCTTCGGCTATTGCAGCATTGAGAACGCCTGCATCCATCACATCGCCGACAATCGGCAATGCCCGCTGCCCTGATCCACGCACCTGTTCTGCCGCTTCCTCGGCCCGATCCGCGATGATGTCGAAAATCGTAACATCCGCACCGGCTTCGGCAAGCCGGATCGCAATGGCGCGACCAATTCCGCCGCCACCGCCCGTGACAAATGCGGCCTGTCCATCAAGGCGGATACGATCAGTCATCAAGGCCAACTCCCATGACAGCACCCGTGACATAGGCAGCATAGTCACTGATCAGATAGGCAGCAAGATTGCCCAGTGTCTCGCCCGCTTCCTGCGTCAAAATGCTGTTTACCCGAATACCGTCGCGTGCCCATTCGACGCCCAACGTCTTGGTAAGGTTGCCGAGCGCGCCAGCGGCAGCGGCCTGATCGGCACCCAGGGCCTGTTCGGGCGCACCGACAAAGAGGATGACGCCGCCCTGCCCGCGTGCGCGGCATTGATCTGCAAATTCCCTGGCGCCAAGAAAACAGCGGTCCAACCCCTCGTCCAGGCTGGTACGCCATTCGGCATGGGTCAACTGGTGTGCAGGCTTGATTACAGGCGGCTGCGCAATATGGATCCAGATATCATAATCGCCATCCCCTACCAGCGCCGCATCCTGGGAGATGAGAGCGGACATGATTGCCGGACTGTTTCCCTCAACGCGAGCAGATTTTCCAGACAACCAACCGGTCATTGCCACCCCCATGGCCCGTCGAGACGTTCGCGCGGTGGCACAAAATCGGGCATCATCAGCGAGCGGCGGAGGCTCTCCCCACCATCCTGAACGATCACTTGCCCCGTCATCGCCCCGAACAGAGGCGTGCAGGTCATCGCCGACAGCCATCCGAACTCCCAGATGCTGCCGGTCCGGCCAGCAGGAATCATATTCTGCAACGGTTCGATCCCGCCCTCACGCTGTCCGGCCGTAGAAGTATCATGCGGGAAGAAACCTGCAGCGATGGCGTTGACGCGAATGTCATAGGGCGCCCAGTCGGCGGCCATTTTCTTGGTCATCGTTGCTTGTGCGGTCTTGGCGGCGGCGCTGTGCGCATCGCCGGGAAAGCCGGTCCAGATATACTGGGCGCTGTTGTTGATGATCGCCCCACCCTCACCGCGCGCCATGCAGCGCCGGGCAAATTCGCTGGAACTGAGAAAGGTACCGTCGATGGCAATCCGCGTCACGGCATTCCAGGCATTGACCGAAATATTCTCCGCCAGTACCGGGAAATTCGCCCCGGCATTATTGGCCAGCAGATGGATCGGTCCGAGCTCCCTTTCCGCTTCGTCAAATGCTTCAGCGACCGCATCGGGCTGGCGGACATCGCAGCTGATCGCATGTGTCCGGACACCAAGCGCCGCAATCCGGGCTGCTCCATCCTGCGCGCGCTCCAGACTGCGCCCCACTACCGCGACCTTCGCGCCTCCTTGCGCAAAAGCTTGTGCCATTGCCAGCCCCATGCCGGAGCCGCCACCGGTAACAAGTACGGTTCGGCCAGCAAATACGTCTGCCGAATAGGGCGGGCTATCAAAAGCCGGTGGGGTCGCGATAATATGATGTTTCAGTACAGGCAATGGATTCTCCTGCGTACAGGGTTGCGCCTCCGCAGTAGGCCTGTCAATAGTTACATAACTAGGTTATATAGGATAGGATGATGGAAATCATTGCGGAGGGTCTCGCCTTTCCCGAAGGGCCGGTGGTCATGGGCGACGGTTCGGCAATCGTTGTCGAACTGGCTGGCGGACGAATCACGCGCTGCTGGAACGGTCGCACCGAAACGGTTTGCGATATCGGCGGCGGCCCTAACGGCGCTGCGATTGGCCCCGATGGAGCACTTTATGTGTGCAACAACGGCGGACTCGACCTGGAAAAATTTCAGAACGCGAGTGGAACGGGCCATGAGGGGCGGATCGAACGCGTCGACCTGGCATCCGGCAAGTTCGAGCGCGTCTACGACAGTTGCGACGGCCTGCCGCTTGAGGCGCCCAATGACATCGTCTTTGACGACAATGGTCGCATCTGGTTTACCGATCTCGGCAAGACACACGACGGTATCCGCACGGCAAGCGGCCTGTTCAGCGCACTCCCCGATGGATCGGCCATCAGCGCGATCAATCGCCATGCGGTTTCCTACAACGGCGTCGGCCTCTCGCCCGATGGCACCTCTATCTATGTCGCTGACACACATCAGGCTCGACTATGGCGCTACGAGCGCAAGGTCCAAGAGCAGCGCCCGACCTGGATCGCCACTGCTCCTGGGCCGGTAGGGTTCGACAGCCTGGCCGTCACCGACGCCGGCAATATATGCGTGGCGACGCTGTATGACGGCGGTATATCGACGATCACGCCTGACGGGCACATGGAAAAATTCGCAATAGGCGACGAGTCCTATGTCACCAATATCGCCTTCGGCGGAGAGGACATGCGCACCGCCTACATCACCCTGTCGCAATCGGGCCGGCTTGCAAAAGCCCGCTGGAACGAACCGGGGTTGCGGTTGAATTTCAATGGATGACCCCGCTGTCGACCGCGATGCGATCCGCGATCTTCTGGCGCGCTATACCTATAAGGGCGACCGGGGCCGCGTTACCGAACTGGCGGCCTGTTTCACCGAAGACGGATTGCTGGAATATCCGGGGGCACGACCTGTCGGGCCAACTGCAATCGCGGCGGCGATGACATCAGGAATGCGAAATCCGAAACTCACTTTTGTTCGCCATCATATCACCAACCCGTTGATTGCAATTGACCGCGAGACCGCAACAGCGCGCAGCTATTTTGCGGTACACAGCAACAATGGCCTCGACCACAGCGGCACGTATGACGACCGACTCGTTCGCACCAGCGATGGCTGGCTTTTTTCCCATCGCCGTGTGCGCATAGACTGGCAGGCGGGAGATTCTCTGTTTCGGCCGATGAGAAGCCGATAGAATCACATTGACACCATGGTGTCCTATTGACAATTAAGTGTCATGTCTTTGCCGCACTTCACAGACTTCGAGCGATTCGCCGACGAGATCAGCCGTCTGCGGGGTCGGATGCAGGCCCTTTATGCCGACACGCGCGCCAAGACCGGTCTGTCGAAAATGGAAATGACGGTCCTGACGGCCGTGGTCAATGCCACCCGGCCTCCGACGGTAGCCAAGATCGGGCGCAGTCTCGGGCATCCGCGACAGGTTGTACAACGTGCCGCAAACCGTCTTGCCGCAGCCGGCTTGATAATATTTGCCGACAATCCCGAACACAAACGGGCATCCCTCATCCTCCCGACCGACGCCGGACGCAAGGTCAAGGCTGCCGATCACCAAAGGGCGCAGGCGGTGACCGAAGCGGTACTGGTACGGATCGACGAAGCCGAATTTGCCAAAGCCGCCAACCAGCTCCACGCCATTCGGATCGAGATTGAAAATTATCTCCGGGAAACAAACCATGAGTGACGACTTGGAAATGCTGGCCGACCCGGAGCGACTGACCGCATGGCTCGATTCGCATGTTCCCGGACTCGGCAACGGCCCCCTGGTGGTGCAGAAAATCCACGGCGGCACGTCAAATGTCATACTCTCGCTCGAACGGGGCGGCGACACGCTGGTCCTCCGCCGGCCTCCCGCCACCCCGCCGCCGGGGAGCGAGAAAAGCATCATGCGCGAGGCCCGGGTATTGACGGCGCTGCGCTCGACGGATGTACCGCATCCCTATTGTCATGGACAATGTGCCGACCCGGAGGTGATAGGTGCGCCCTTTTACGTCATGGAACTGGTCGAAGGCTGGCCTGCGGACCTGCGCGATGGCAGGATTTATGATCGCGAACCTTTCGACAAGCCGCCATATGCCCGCGAAGTGCCGCTCGCGATGGTCGACGGACTGATCGCGCTGGCCAAGGCGGACTATAAGGCGGTTGGGCTGGAAGACTTCGGGCATCCCGACAATTTTCTCGAACGGCAGGTCGACCGCTGGGAGCGCCAGATCAGGAGCTACAAACAGCTCTACGACCATGACTGGCGGGACCTGCCCGGTTACGAGCTGCTTCGCGACTGGCTGCGCGCCAATATCCCCGACGATTTTCAGCCGGGTATCATTCATGGCGATGTCGGGACTCCCAATGCGCTTTTTGCCTTCGATACCCCCGGTCGCCTGACGGCACTGATCGACTGGGAACTGTCTACCATCGGCGATCCGCTGCTCGACCTCGCCTGGTTCTGCAACGGCATCCGCGACGACCGGTTTCCGGGGCATGTTCCCGAAAAGGCGCTATATAATGTCCATGACTGGCCGACCCGGCAGGAGCTCATGGCGCATTATTCGGCCGGCACCGGGCGCAGCATGGACAATTTCGACTATTATCTGTTGCTCGCCATGTTCAAGGGCGGCTGCATTCTCGAATATAAGGTCGCGCAGGCGGCCAAAGGTATCTTGAGCGCCGAAACCGGGCGGTTCTTCGACCGGTTGGTCCGCGGCAATTTTGCCGAAGCCGAGAAACTCATCCGTCTTATCGACCCGTAAGGAACAAGAATATGATCGATTTTCGCATCGAACCCGAATTGCAGGCGAAGCTCGACTGGATGGCACAATTCGTCTGCGAGAAATGCGAGCCGATGGACATGCTCTTCCCGGGCCATGGCGCACCCTATGATGTCCAGAATGCTGAATCGCGCGCGCATCTGGCGCCGCTGCAGGAGATGGTGAAGGCACAAGGCCTTTGGGCCTGTCACCTGGGCCCCGAACTGGGAGGCCCCGGGGTGGGACAATTGACGCTGGCCCTGATGAATGAAATTCTGGGACGCAGTTATTGGGCTCCGACGGTATTTGGCACGGCAGCGCCCGATACCGGCAATGCCGAGATTCTGGCCATGTTCGGTACGGAGGAGCAGAAGGAGCGTTTCCTCAAGCCGCTGATGGAAGGGACCATTGTATCGACCTTCTCGATGACCGAACCACAGGGCGGCGCCGACCCGAAGGAATTCGATTGCCGCGCCTATCGCGACGGTGATGCATGGGTGATCGAGGGAGAGAAATGGTTTTCTTCCAATGCGCGCTATGCGTCCTTTCTGATCGTCATGGCGGTCACCGATCCGGATGCGCCGCCACACCGCCGGATGTCGATGCTGATCGTGCCGACCGATACGCCGGGAATAGAGTTCATCCGTCATTCGCAGACGATGGGTGACAAGCAGGGCGAGGACGACGGCATCCACGCCTATATCCGCTACAACAAGGTACGCGTGCCACTCGACGCGATGCTCGGCGGACCGGGAGAAGGATTCAAGGTCGCGCAGGCGCGGCTCGGCGGCGGGCGCGTCCATCATGCGATGCGCACAGTCGGCAAGTGCCAGCGCGCGATCAACATGATGCTCGAGCGCGCCGTGTCACGTCGGACGCAGGGCAAACAGCTCAGCGAGCATCAGTTCGTGCAGGGACCGATTGCCGATTCGATCATCGAGCTCGAACAGTTCCGGTTGCTGGTCCTGAAAACCGCATGGATCATCGACAACGAACCGCACGGAACGGCGCGTACCCATATCGCCATGTGCAAGGTGCAGATGGCCAAGGTCTATCATGACATCGTACAGCGCGCGATCCAGCTGCATGGCAGCCTCGGCGTGACCCTGGAAACGCCGCTTGCCGACATGTGGATGGGATTGCCGAGCCTCGCGCTCGCCGACGGGCCGACCGAGGTGCATAAGGCCCAGGTCGCGAAGGCATATCTGAAGAATGCCAAACCCGCGCCGGGGCTTTTCCCAAGCGAGCATATCCCGACCCGGCTCGCGGCGATCAGGCAGGGAAAAAGCGCATGACACCCGATCCGCTGTTCGATTTTACCGACAAGGTCATTCTCGTCACCGGTGGCTCGCGCGGGCTGGGCTATCAGATGGTCAAGGCCTTTGCCGAACGGGGCGCAGACGTGATCGTCGCCAGTCGGAAGATCGGAAGTTGCGAAAGTGCCGCGGAGGAGTGCCGCGCGATGGGACGGCGAGCGCTGGCGTTCGCGGCGCATGTTGGAAAATGGACGGAGTGCGATGCGCTGATTGCTGCGGCCTACGCCGAGTTCGGCCGGGTAGACGTGCTGGTGAACAATGCCGGCATGTCCCCGCCCATGCCCAGTCATAAAGTGCCGGAAAAGTTGTTCGACAGCGTCATGAACCTCAATTTCAAGGGGCCGTTTCGCCTCGCCAGCCAGATCGGCAAGCGGATGGCCGATGGTGACGGCGGTGCGATCATCAATATCAGCTCGACCGGCGCGCTGATGGCGCTGCCCGGCGTCGTGCCCTATGGCGCGGCCAAGGCGGCGCTCAATGCAATGACCGTATCGATGAGCCGCGAATATGGGCCGAAAGTGCGCGTCAACACGATTTCCGCCGGCCCGTTTCTGACCGATATTGCCGAGGCCTGGGATCCGAAAAAGCGGGAGAAGCAGCCGGTCGCGCTCGGCCGTCCGGGCAACCCGGAAGAAATTGTCACCACCGCGCTGATGCTGGCCAGCCCCGCATCCTCCTACACCAGCGGTGCGCTGGTCCGCGTCGACGGCGGCCAGCGCTAGTATCGTTCAGCGCCGAAAACTTGCCAGTCGCTGGTCGACAATCGCTTCCGCCTCACCAATGATCCGGTCGATCAGTTCCTGACAGGTCGGGATATCGTGGATCAGGCCCTGGATCATCCCCGCCCAGAAAACCCCCTTGCTGAGATCGCCGGTTTCGAGCAGCTCGCGCCCGGCCGTTCCCGCGACCAGTTCCTGCACGTCGCTGAACCTGGCATCGGGCTCGGCGAGGCGGCGGACCACTTCTTCGCTGACCGGGCTCTTCCCAACCCGGGCGGTATTCTTGAATTTGCGGAAGATAAGAAAACTGCCGCGCTCGTCATTGTCGACATAGGCCTGTTTGACATTGTCGTGGATCGGTGCCTCCTTCGTGGCACAGAAGCGCGTGCCCATGTTGATTCCGTCCGCGCCCAGCGACAGCGCTGCAACCAGACCGCGCCCGTCACCGAAGCCACCCGATGCCAGCATCGGAATCTTCACCTTGTCCGCGGCCGCCGGGATCAGGATCAGTCCGGGAATATCATCCTCGCCCGGATGACCGGCACATTCGAAGCCGTCGATCGAAATGATGTCGCACCCGGCTCTCTCCGCCGACAGCGCATGACGGACCGCCGTACATTTGTGCAAAATGGTGATGCCGTGCGGTTTCACCCGCTCCCAGATTTCGCGCACCGCGGGCGTGCCAGCGGTTTCCATGATCTTGACGCCGCTTTCGATGACGGCATCGGCATAGGCGTTATAGTCCGGCGAATTGATCGTCGGAAAGACGGTCAGGTTCACGCCAAAGGGCTTGTCGGTCATCGCCCGGCATTTTTCGATCTCTTCGCGCAGCGCCTCCGGCGTGGGCTGGGTCAGCGCAGTGATGATGCCCAGGCCACCGGCGTTGGAAACGGCACTCGCCATTTGCGCCGTGCCGACCCCCTGCATTCCGCCCTGGACGATCGGATGCTCGATCTCTAGCATCTCCGTGATCCGCGTGTTGAAAGCCATTCGCCTATCCCTTTCTATACCTATATAACCTAGTTATACTTCTTACCTGCACGTGACAAGAGGTGAACCATGCCGAGTCGAAACAATATCGCGCCCCGCGCCGTAATCGCGCAACAGCTGGGTCCGGTCGAGAATTATCAGCTTCTGCCCCATGATCCGGGATCGCCTGCGAGCGAGGAAGTGCGGATCGCGGTCCGGGCCGCGGGAATCAGTTTCGTCGACGTGCTGACGGCGGCAGGCGGCTACCAGGTCAAGCCGCCCGTACCCTTCATCCCGGGCAGCGAATGCGCGGGCGTCATCGAGGCGGTCGGCAAGGACGTGCGCGGTTTTGCCGAGGGCGACAACGTGGTCGGCAGTGGCTGGGGCGGCATGTTCGCTGACGCGGTCAATTTGCCGGAGCGAACCGTGCGCAAGATACCGCACGGCATGACGTTCGAAGAGGCGGCGGTGTTTCCGGTGAGCTATGCGACCGCCTGGCATGCCCTGGTCGATCGCGGGGACCTGCAAAAAGGGGACAGCTTGCTGGTCCTCGGCGCGGGAGGTGCGACGGGCTATGCTGCAGTCCAGATCGGCAAATATCTGGGAGCCCATGTCATTGCTTCGGCATCCAGCGAGGAAAAACGCAACCTGGCCGTCGCCGGCGGTGCCGATGCCGTAGTGGATGCCCGCGCCGAGGGCTGGAGGGATGACGTGAAGGCTGCCAACCACGGCAAGGGAGTCGATGTGGTATTCGATCCCGTAGGCGGCGCGGCGACCGATCCCGCCTTCCGTTCGCTCGGCTGGAACGGCCGGCACCTCGTGATCGGCTTTCCGGCCGGCATCGCTTCGCTGCGCACCAACCTGCCGTTGCTCAAGGGCGCCAGTCTCACCGGAGTCGACATCCGGCAGTTCGGTATTTTCGAACCGGAAAAAAGCGAAGCCAACCGGAGCAAGGTCTTCGCCCTCGCTGCCGAGGGCCGGTTGCATCCGGCGATTGCGCGCGCCTATCCGCTGGAAGAATTTCACGCGGCGATGACGGAGGCCGCGACGGGCAAGAGTGCCGGACGAATTGTCCTGACGATGGCCTAGGCCCAGTTGCACGAAATTTCAGCGAGCCGGAGACGCCAGTCGGGGACGGTCGGCAGCGCCGCAAACTCCCGCGTCAGCCGGGCCACAAGATCGGCAACCGGCTCGACCGAGTCAATAAGCCCGACGCTCTGCCCGGCGCTCCAGATGTCGCGCCACGGCTTCACGCCTTCCGGCATCGGCGAACGGACGGCAGGCAATGTCCTCGGATCGAGCCCGACCGCTTCGACCGACGGGCGCATCCAGTGCGCGGGTACGCCGTTCATCGCTGCCGATGCGAAGATGTCATCCGCGCCCACGGCCGGGATCATCGACCGATGGCCTTCGACCACACCGCTTTCGGGCGTGGCGATGAACCGGGTCCCCATGCAGGCAATATCGCCGCCGAGCGCCAGCGCCGCAGCCATGCCGTGCGCGTCGGCAATGCCGCCGGCGACGATCAGCAGGCCATCGAATATCCGTCGCACCGCCGGCACAAAGGCCATTGGCGTCAGGAAACCGGTATGCCCGCCGGCGCCGGAACAGGTCAGCATCAGCCCGTCGACCCCCGCCGCGATCGCCTTTTCCGCGTGTTTCATCGTCGTGACGTCATGAATGATACGCCCGCCCCAGCCATGGACCCGTTCGACCAGCGCGGACGGATCGCCGATGCTGGACAGGACCAGCGGCACGCGCGCGCGTTCGAGCATGCCAATGCGGTCGGCCGCCGCCGGATCGGTCGCCGAGCGCGCGGGCAGATTGACAATCGGCGGCCCGCCTTCGATGCCTTCGAGCGCCGTCAGATAATCCGCGAACAGTTCGTCCGGGGTGGCGGTCCCGCCCTGCCAGCCGCCGATGATTCCCGCACGGCAGCAGGCGGTGGCCAGCGGCACCGAGGAGGCGAAGCTCATCGGCGCGCACATCAGGGGCAGGGCAAGGTTGCTCAGCATCGCGGTCAGCCCGTTGCCTTCAGCGCATCCAACATCCGCACGAAATGGGCCGGGTTCCAGACATCCTGATCCTCGCCCCAGCCGATACCGCCGTCGATGTCCCAGCGCATCAGCTGGTTGACGCCATAGCCGGCCTCGCTCATCGTGCTGACCGCAAAGCCTTCGCTGGTCATTGCCCGGCCCCGTTCGTCGACCAGTTCGACCTGCATATGGGTGCACCATCCGGTCTTCGGATTGCGGAAGCTGCGCATGCGCGACTGGCTCGTATCGAGCGTGCCAAATTCGCCATCCCGCCGGATCCAGCCGGCATTCATCGGTGCCCAGCCATCCGCATCGGCATCCTGCAGGCGGGCAAAGCCGAGAAAACCGGTGCCGTCGGGACGGTGACCGAAGATGTACTGGATACGTCCGCGCCCTTTTTCCCGCTCAATCTCGCGCCAGCGCGCACCGCCGGGATGCTTTACGCGCTCCCTATCGCTGGCATATTTCTTCGGCGACGCCGCATAGGGACCGCCGCGAGGCCCCCAGGTCCGGTCCCGCACACCGATGCCGTCGATCCGGATGCGCTCGCCGCGCAGGGTCATCCAACCCTCGACATGACCCAGCTGGTCAAAATGCGGGGTTTGCATGAACGGCGGGCGGCCCGGCGGAAAGCGATGCGGCTCGTGCAGACCGGTATGAGTGAAATCGAGCGCGAAGCCGCGCGCCGCATCTTCATATTGCAGCTGATATTTCATGCCCGGTTCGAGCATCCTGAGGCTGTAGCCCGAGCCATGCCTGTCGCCAGGAAAGGTTATATCGCGCAGGTCCGGATTGTCGGGCATCGCCGCTTCCTCGACCTTACGATAATAAGCCATGCGCGCCGGATCAAAGCCCTCGTCGTCCCAGGCAAAAATCCGCCACGTGACGCTCTTGCGATTCTGATAATAAGGCGCATGGATCCAGCAACCGATTTTCCGTTCGGGGATGTTGAACGACCACCAGTTGGTTTCGGTTTCATAGGGATCGTCAGACAGCTGGTGATAGCAATCATCCTCTGGCTTGAACGTCAGGTCGTCGGTCATCGGAGAATCTCCATTTCATCAAGAGCTGCGGCAAAGAGCGTTGCGATACGGTCCACATCGACGATCTTCTCGGCATCAGCCATGACACCCATGTCGAGATTGTCGCCGCTGCGCCGCGATGTGATATTGAGAAAGCGGCCAGAACCGATGATCGGCACCGGAAAATTATGGCGCTGGCGGAAGCCCGCATAGCTGCGCTCGCCGCTCGGTCCCGGCACGTTTGACAGCGTGACATTGCCGGGAAGCAGCCGCTTGCCGGACGCCATGCGCTCGGCAAAGACAGCCCGGCGATCGCGGGCCCCGAACGGCTTTTCGGCCGCGTCCAGCAGTGCCTCGTCATGGTCGGTGCGCTGCATTTCGGAGGCCATTGATGCCTGGATCGCGCGGAGCCGCTCCCTCGGCTCGGCGATGTGCGTGGCGAGATGCGGATGCAGCGCGACGATGCGGTTGCCAAAATCGCCATGTTCATCGCGACGATAGGATCGCGCCGAGTTGACGACAAGCGGCGTCTCCGGAAGATCGCCGATCTCGGTCAGATAATTTCGCAGCGCCGTGCTGGCGAGGGCCAGAAAGATATCATTGACGGTCGCATCGAATTTTGCGCACAGGGCTTTTATGCGGGCAAGCGCTATGCTGATCGTCGCGTAGCGACGGCGGTCCGAGGTCGGTCCCGACAGTTCGAGCCGCGGCGTCGTGGCCCGCTTGTCCTGAAATGGTTCGAGTGCGGCCAGGGCCCGCTTGCGCCGCGCCGATTGCTCGACGCGCAGTTCGGCTTCCGCCGCGAAACGGGTTTCGGCGAGCTGCCGCCACCGTTCGGGCGCGGGCAGGACCGCATTTTCGGTGCGCGGCGAAGCCGGCGGCGTCGCGTCGCTGAGCAGGCCAAGAATGGTCTGAAAGCCGATTCCGTCGGCGATGCTGTGGTGCATCTTGAGATAGAGCGCGCTGCCGCCGTCGGCGAGTCGTTCGAACAGATGGACCGCAAAGGGCGGCCCCGACAGGTCGAGCCGCCGCATGCTGAGCGCCGCAACGGCATCGTGCAGCTCGGTCTCGGTCCATGCGCCATCGTGCGGTTCGACTGCAGCAATTGTTTCCAGATCGGCGTCGGCGATATCGGCCCAGACGTCGCTGTCATAGCCATCCGGCGCCTGGTGCAGCCGCACGAGCAGCGGCGTCGCCGGCAGCCGGTCGGCGAACTGGCGGCGCATTGCGCTTACAAAATCATCCTGCCGGTTGAGCGGAACATCGAGCAAGATGAGCCCGCCGACATGCATCGGCGAGGCGTCGGTTTCCGCGAGGATCATGAAATGATCGTCGGGGCGAAGGCGACGAACACCGGGCGCGAGGATCAGCCGATCATCCATTCTGCCTGCCGCCTACCAGCCCGCGAGATCGGCTGCGCGGGCGCGGTGCTCGGCCGGGCTGCCGAGCCAGGCGCGATCAAAGGCGGCGCGGCGGAACCAGTAGTTCAGGCCATATTCCCACGTATAGCCGATGCCGCCATGTGCGGCGACGGCGGCGCGGGCGGTTCGGACATAGACATCGCACAGATGCGCCTTGGCCATGGCGGCAGCGCGGGGAGCGTCGTCCAGCTCGGCGTCATGGGCATAGGCGGCATACCAGAGCTGCGCCCGGGCCGGCTCGACCTCCAGCGCCATCTGGGCGAGCTGGTGCTTGAGCGCCTGGAACTGGCCGATCGGCTGGCCGAATTGCTCGCGCTCCTTGGCATAGGCGACGCTCATGTCGGTGCATTTCTGCGCGCCGCCGAGCGCGTCGGCTGCGATCAGCACCAGCGCCGAATCGAACAGCTTTGCCACCATCGGGTCACCAGCTGCAAACAGTTCGTGGGTCTTTGCCCCGTCAAAACAGACCTGCGAAACCGGGCGGCTGCGGTCGGTCGAGCGGACCGCCTCGATGCTGACGCCGTCGCCGGCCTCGACCAGCGACAGGGCGCCATCGCGGGTGTCGGTCAGAAAGAAATGCGCGGCCTTTGCGCACGGCACATAGGCGCTGTCGCCCAGTGCCAGGGTGGCAATGCTTGTGCCTTCGGCCAGCGCGTCGAGATGCGCCCTTGCCGCGTCACTGGAGGAGCGCGACACTGCCGCGACCGCCAACATCTGCCCGATCAATGGTCCGGCTGCCGCCGCCTCGCCCGCCACTTCGCTGACCAGAGCGGCATCGAGCAGCCCCATGCCGCTGTCGGGCGACAATATGCCCGCAAGCCCCAACGCCATCAGCGAGTCCCAGCTGGGCTGGTCAAAATCGGATTCGCTGTCGGCAAATTTGTGCAGATGGTCCATCGACCAGTTGTCGGCCAGCGTGCCGCGCACGGCGTCCTGAATCGCAATCTGTTCCTCGGAAAGATGGAATCTCATTGGCCACCTCCCGCGATCACGTCACGCGGCAGCCCGAGGCCGCGCTCGCCGATGATGTTGCGCTGGATATTGGTGGTGCCGCCGGCGATCGAATTGCCAAGGCTGCCCATGATCTGGTCCATCCATTTTTCCGGACCCCGCGGCCCGCGTGGCCCGCGTCCACCGGCGCCGGCCGGTTCGATGAAGGCATATTCGCCCATCAGTTCCTGGGCGAGCAGGGCGATTTCATGGCCGGTTTCGGTCAGCAGCAATTTCATCATCAGCTGCACCCGGCCCGGGTCTTCCCCGGCGGCAGCGCAGGAGAACAGACGGAAGCTGGTATAGCGATGCGACAGCACGAAGCCCTCGATCTGCGCCAGCCGGTCGCGGATCACGGGATCGGCGATGCGGCCGGTTTCCTTCGCCAGTTCGACGAGCTTGGCAAATTGCCCACCCAGTCGGTCGGCGCTGCCGATGCTGGCGCGTTCGTGCTTCAGCGTGGTGCGACTGACATACCAGCCCTGGCCGCGTTCCCCGACCTGCAGGCCGACCGGCGTTTCGGCATTGTCGAAGAAAAATTCACAGAAAGTGTGGTCGCCCTGCTCGCCGGTCATCTGGCGGATCGATCGGCGGGTGATCCCCGGCTGGTCAAGGTCGATCAGCAGATAGGTGATGCCGTCATGTTTCGGCGCATCGGGCTCGGTACGGACGAGCATGAACATATGGGTCGCCTGCATGCCCTGCGAGGTCCATATTTTCTGACCGTTGATGACCCACTTGCTGCCGTCCGCAGACAGTTCTCCCCTGGTTCGCACGCTCGCCAGGTCGGAGCCGGAGCCGGGCTCGGAATAGCCCTGCCCCCAGATATATTCGCCCTCGACGGTCTTGCGGATGAACAGGTCCTTCTGCTCCTGTGTGCCCTTTTCGAGCAGGGTCGGCACGGTCATGTTCATGCCGTTGCCGCCGACCTCCATCGGCGCACGCGCGCGTACGAATTCCTCGCGAATCACCTGCGCCCGGATCATATCGACCGGCTGTTCGGAGCCGCCGTAGATTTTGGGAATCGCGCGGTAGAGATAACCTGCTTCGGTTGCTTTGCGGCGGAATGCGCGAATATATTGCTTGAGGTCCGCGCCACGCATGTCGGAGGCAGGCGGCCAGTTTGCCGAGAGGAAAGCCGCAATCTCTCCGCGAAAGGCCTCGGCCTTCTCGCCATAACTCAGATCCATCGATTGCCTCCTATTCGCCGGAAAATTTCGGTGCGCGTTTCTCGGTGATCGCCGACAGGCCCTCGCGGTGGTCCTTGCTGCCGAGCAGCAGCGCCTGGTTGGGCAGGTTGGCCTGCCATTCGGCGTCCATGCTGCTTTCCAGCGCGCGCTGGATCGATTGTTTGACCGTCGCATAGCCGAGCGGCGCGGAGGCTGCGAGTTCGCGCGCCAGCTCCATCCCGCGTGCGGCAAGCTCGTCCCTCGCCACCACTTCGCCGACCATACCGATCTGCAACGCCTCCTCGGCGCGGACCTGTTTGCCGCGCAGGCACATGTCCATCGCCCGGCCAAGACCGACCAGACGCGGCAACAGGAAGGTCCCGCCGAGCGGCGGCATGATGCCAAGCTTGATCCAGCTTTCCTGGAACATCGCGCTGTCTGCCGCGACCCGAAAGTCGCAGGCCAGCGCCAGTTCGCAGCCGACCGTTACCGCCGCGCCCTGGACCAGCGCCAGCGTTGGTTTCGGACAGCGGTATATCGCGCGCGCCGCGCCCTGGAAATTGGCGTATACGGTATCCTTGATTTCGACCGCGCTCATTTTCGTGAGCCGCTGCAGAAAGGCAAAATCGGCTCCGACCGAGAAATGCTTGCCCTCGGCCGAAAAAATGATCGCGCGCACATCCCGATCGGTGGAAAGCGTCGCAAAGGCATCGCGGACCTCGCCGAGCATTTCGGGTGACGAGGCATTGCCGATGTCGGCGCGCGCGACCACCACGGCCGCGATCCCTTCATCGTGGCGATCGATGCGAATCTGCTCGAAATCAGCCATCCGGGTTTTCCGCCCTCTTTTTCTCGCGCCAGATCATCGCCGTCGCGCTGGTCGCTAGGCCCATGTTGAGCGCTTCGGCATCGAGCGCCGCTTCGAACGCCCAGTCCTCGGCATTGTTGAGATTGGCCTTCATGTAGCGATAGCCCATGCGCGGTCCGTCTGCGAGGCGGCGGGCCGCCTTCATCACCTCGTCGCGCAGCGCATCATCGTCGAACAATCTTGTGTAGATTCCCTTGGCGAATGCCTCGTCAGCGGTCAGTTTCTCGCCCAGCAGGAACAGTTCCCGCGCGACCCCCGTGCCGAGAATCTTGGTCCAGAACCAGGTCGAACCGAAATCACCGCCCGCGCCGATCCGATCAAAAGCGGTCAGGAAGGATGCGCTTTTGCCGGCAAAGCGCAGATCGCAGGCACCGGCAATGCCGATTCCAGCACCCGCAACCGGACCGTTGACCATGGCGATCGTCGGTTTCGGCATTTCGTGGAGCAACCGGGCGGTTTCCATGAAGCCGCGCAGCCGGACAAATCCCTGCTCGGTGCGGCTGCCGCTTGCCGCATTGGCCGACACGATGGCCTTGTTCGCGCCACCTTCCTTGAGATCACCGCCGGCGCAAAAGCCCCTGCCCGCGCCGGTGACAACGACGCAGCCAACCGATGCATCGCGCGCGGCATCGGCGCAGGCATCGGCCAGCGGCTGCATGATCGAGCCGGTCAGGGCATTGAGCCGGTCAGGCCGGTTCAAGGTGATGGTGCGAACACCATCATCATCGTCAATCAAAATTTCCGACATCAATTTGCCTCCCCTGCTTCTGGTCTATCGAAGGAATTGGAAGACCAATCAATCCCCGCCAAGCTCCCGGTGGCGGGCCAGCATGGTCACGGCTTTCTCGGCCAGTTCGTCGGGGACCGGCGGATAGAGCGGCAGCGGCCGTTCCTTGCTGGGCAGAGCAATGGTCGCCGTCGCCCGCACGCTTTCCTCACCCCGCTGATTGACGAACTTCACCGCCACATCGACATAGCTCTGGCCGCCCTCCTGGCGCTTGCCGAGCACTTCACCGGTCACGCGCTGGACATCGCCCATATAGTTGAACTTGCGGATTTCGTCGTGGATATGGGTGATGATGGCATCGTCGCCAGCCCAGTCACTGAGATATTGCCAGAGATAATTTTCCCGCATGACTCCATAATCATAAGCCATGGGGTTGCCAATCGCCTGCGCCCATACCGGATCCCAGTGCAGCCGCTGCGCGACGTCGGGGATGCCATGCTCGTTCTTGACATAGAAGGCCGGTATGCGCTGGCGGTTCTTGTGCGCCAGCCGGTTGGCGGTCGGTGCATAGGGAACAAAGCCATAACCACCGGCATGGAAACAGATGACGTCGGTGACGGTCAACGGCCCCTTTGCCTGGATGCCCAGCGAGTCGCCCTTTTCGACATCCTCGAACCAGCGCTTGTCGGCGCCCTGGACCTTTTCCGCTGCGTAGATGTCTTCGATCGCCTGCATCTGCTCGTCCGTATAGGTGGCGGGCTCGATCGCCGAATATTTGCCCTTTTTGGCTGCGGTCTTGCGTTCGGTCAACACGCGCAGGATGCGATAGACGGCAACCACTTCGCCGCGCTGGTTGATCTTGACGTCACGGCGATTGGTGATGACCGAGCGCCCGGCAAATTCGGACTGCTTGACCTCGCAGGTCTCGTCACCGTTGAAACTGTAAATCGTGTCTCCCGGAAAAATGGGGCGATAGAAATCCCATTGCGAGCCGGACACGAAAACGTGGACGCCCTTGAACAGGCTCTTGCGCAGCGCCCGGATTTCGTCGGGAACCGGGTCGCCCAGCATCGGGCGGTTGATCACGCCGGCCATCATGCCCGGTGCGATCACGCTGCCCCAGCGTGTTTTTTTCGCATAGCTCGGATCGCAATAGAGCGGCTTGTCATCGCCCATACCATGAGCGAAGTTCCGGATATTATCTTCGGTCGCGGTTTGAATATATTCGCGTGTCCTGGCGGCCTGGTCGAATCCGATCAGTTTGCGTTGACGCTCGATATCCTCATCCGTTATCTCGTAGGCTACGGCTTTCTGCCATTCATCGCTTTGTTTTATGTCGGTTTTCGTGTCAGTCATGTCATATCTCCCTTGTCACCAGTTGTATAACTAGGTAATACATCCCTATTAGCGACGCAAGGAGATAGTGCCATTATGGAAGTTCGCCGCATAAGCGACGCATTGAAGGTGCGTGCATCCCACCAGAAAGATGAAATCGCGCACGACGATACCAGGCGGCGGATAACCTTCTCCGAATGGGACCGGGAAGTGGACGAGGTCGGCGGGGGCCTGGCAGCCGCGGGACTTGTCCCGGGCGACCGGGTATTCCTTTCGATCAGCAATCTGCACGCCATTGAAATGGCGATCGCGGTCTTTGCCGTATTTCGTGCCGGCGGCATCGCCTGTCCGGTCAGCACCCGCCTGAACCCGCGGGAAGTCGCGGAATATGCGGCGCTTTGTGAGCCGCGCTTTTGCATCACCGATGTCCCCGAACTGGTGAAGGACATAGAACTCTCCGGATGCTGGACCGTCGACGCCCTGCCGCGGGATATCGCGGCGCTCCCGGACCAGGCCGAGCTGGACCCGATGGCCGACGCGGAGATCCTAGGCACGTCAGGCACGACGGGCAAGATCAAGGGCGTGGTCGTCTCTCATCCCGATCTGATGACCGGTGTGACCGGAACCAATATGGACCGTTCTCGATCGACCCTGCACGCCCTGCCGCTCACCGGGTCGGGTGGCAATCTCGGGATCGTCATGCTGCCCGCCCGCGGCGGCGCCACGGCGATCACCCAGCCAAAATTCGATCCCAAGGGCTTTCTGGACCTAGTCCGGGAAAAACGGCCCAATCTGGTCTATCTTGTGCCCTCGATGCTCCGCCTTGTCCTCGACCATCCTGCCGTCAGCGACTATGATTTCGCGGGGGTCAAATATCTGATGACCGGGACCGCGCCGCTCCCGCACGATTCGGTGAAGCGTGCGATGGAGCTCTGGCCCCATGTCCGGATCCGCAACAGCTATGGCATGTCCGAGGGCGGCGTCGGAGTCGGTACCAGAAGCAAGGAACAGGTGCTGAAACCCGGCTGCATCGGCAAGCTGCCCAAGAATATGCAGCTTCGCGATGAACAGGGCAAGGTAATCACCGAGGCCGGCGTGGTTGGCGAAATCTATGGCTGGCAAAAGCATCCGCGCCGTTACTGGAACGATCCGGAGGCGTCCGCCACCAATTTCGCCGGCGGCTGGACCAAGACCGGCGACCTCGGCTTTGTCGACGAAGACGGCGACCTGATCATGGCGGGTCGGTCGAAAGAACTCATCATCCGGGGCGGTTACAATATCACCCCGCTCGAGATAGAGACCGTATTGCATCTCCACCCGGCGGTGCAACAGGCCGCGGTCGTCGGCGTACCCCATGATGTGCTCGGTGAGGATATCGCCGCCGCCGTCACGCTGCGTCCGAATCAAAGCGCCACAAGCGACGAGATCATCGCCTTTTGCCGGGAGCATCTGGGCGACAACAAGGTCCCGCGGACGCTTGTCGTAATGGACGTTATGCCGCTCAATCCCAATGGCAAGATATTGAAAAAGGAACTGGCCAGCCCGCTGGCCAAGGCCGCTTCCGAGCGGCGGAAAGTAGCCTGAGCGGCCTTTATCTGAAATTCAAATCTGGTCTATCATTTTAGCTGATCGAAGGGAACATTCTTGTCCATGCGCACTTCGCCAGGCATGCCAAGCACCCGTTCGGCAATCTGGTTGCGCAGCACCTCGTCGGCGCCGCCGGCAATCCGCATCACGGTCGAATAGATATAGTCATATTGCATGTCACCGGTCTGGGTGTCGCCTGGCTCCGGTGCGATTCCCGACAGGCCGCGCAGTTCAAGCGCAAGACCGCTGGTTTTCTGGTAGCGGGAAGCATAGGCCAGCTTGACCATCCCGGCGAGTGCGCCGGGATTCTCTCCCTTGGAAACCATGGTCCGGAGCCGCGCCTGGAAGAACCGTTCGCCCTGCTCTTCTGCCAGCGCCTCGGCCAATTGCTGACGGATCGAACCATCATCCATCATGGTGCCGCCCCG
>TARA_R110002033_G_scaffold138808_3_pt1 | contig 130377 bp, 98 predicted proteins | sample TARA_R110002033 | Tara Oceans TARA_R110002033 (sample SAMEA4397051) | marine metagenome | biome: Polar Biome; feature: [SRF] surface water layer (ENVO:00010504); material: water (ENVO:00002006), including particulate matter (ENVO:01000060) such as... | depth 5 m | reverse complement strand
ATCATAGACTTGTGATTTTAAAGATTTCTTTAAATTATCTAAACCATTTTTATCTTCTGATTTAATATATGCATTAACTTTATAGACTATTTCTTTTATTTCATTATTATTATAATCTCTATAAAAATTTGTTATTCTTTTTGTCTCTTCATTAAATTGTTTAGTGTTTGATTTTTCCACAAAATATGTAGTAATTACAAATAAAAATATGATCAAAACTATTGGAGCATATTTAATTGTATCTATTAATTTTTTTTCGTTTTTATAAAACATTATCATCCTGATAGCAATAGTAGATTTAATTAAGACTGTGATTATACAGGCAAAATACTTAATCTAAGTTAGTATTTTTGCAAGTTTCATGACAGCTTTGTATGTTAAAGTTCTAAAATAAATAAACTAAGGAGTAATCATGAAAATAGGTATTATGAAGTCAGCAATTAAAGTTGCTGCAGTTTCAGTATTGGGACTTGGTCTTTTAACAACAAGTTCACAAGCAAAAGACTATCCCACTAAGCCAGTAAATTTAGTAGTTGGATTTGGTATTGGAGGAAGTGCTGATAGGATGACAAGATCAATGTCAACATTTTTATCTGATGAGTTAGGGGGAATTGTTAAAGTAATTAACAAAAAAGGTGCTGGTACTCAAATTGCTGCTAATTATATATTAAAAAGACCTGCAGATGGTTATACAGTTTTTTCTTCAACATTCTCACCTTATCTAGCTACTACAATTTTAACAGGTGGTGCTAAGTACAAAATGACTGATTTTGATTTTATTAATATTCAATGGTTCGATTATGAGTTATTTGCTGTTAATAAAAACTCAAAATACAATAATATGGTAGAAGTTTTAAATGCAATCAAAAATCACCCAAAAACGGTAAAAGCAGCTGTTGTTCAGGGTTCAGGTGGACATTTAATTTTAAAACTATTACTAGAAAAATATAATATTCCTCAAGAGAATTTAAATCTTGTTACATACAATAGTGGTGGAAAAGCAAGAACAGCAATCGCTGGTGGGCAAGTTGATTTAATAGCAATTTCTGCACAAGGAAGTGAAAATATTAAAGAGTTTATTAAACCACTTGCAATATTAAAAAAGGATAGAGTACAACAATGGGATGCTCCACCATTAAATGAAGCAATCAAATCTTTAGGATTTCAAGTTCCAGTATTTAGTGGTTCGATGAGAGGTTTTGCAGTTAGAAAAGAAGTTAAAGAAAAATATCCAAAAAGATATGCAGAATTAACTGGTGCACTAAAAAGAACTCTAGAGAATAAAGATGTTCAAAAATTCTTAAAATCAAATCAAATTGGTTACGATTGGACTGGTCCTGAAGAATCAAATAAATTAATAGATGAATCGTATCAATTCTTCAAAAAATACGGTTACTTATTAAACGAATAGGCTTAAAAAATGACTTTAACAAAAGAAAAAATAGCTAATAGCATAGTAATTCTATGCTTAGCTAGTTTTGTATTATGGTATGCATTAAATGCACATAATGCATCTAGTAGCTTAGAAAATATGATTCTTATTCTTCCTATTGCTGCTATTACACTTTGCTTATGTATTTTTGAGTTTTTTACTCAAAAAGAAGATTTAGAAAAAAAAGATGATTTTATTACTGTACTTCCAATAATGGTTCTATTTGCTGCCTATGTTTTTTCATTAGAGTACTTAGGCTTTGACCTTGGAACAGTTTTATTTTTAGCCGCATCTTTATATATACATGGTGAAAAAAGATTACCATGGGTAATAGGTTATAGTTTAGTTTATGGTTTTGTTATTGCATATTTCTTTTCAATGATGCTGCCATATCCAATGCCTATGACATTTTTACCAACTGATTATTAGGATGAGAAATGGATATAGTTAATTTAGATTCAGCACAACAAGCAGTTGCCCTACTCTTTTCAGAACCTCAGTACTGGTTAGTTGTAATACCTGGTATTATTATTGGACTTTTTTTTGGAGCAACTCCTGGATTACAAACATCAATGGCAATGGCAATATTCTTGCCAATGACTATGTATATGGATTTTTTGCAGGCAATGTTATTTTTAACTGCAATATTTACAGGTAGTGGATTTGGAGCTGGTGTTCCCGCCATACTTATGAATATACCAGGAACATCCTCAGCTATTGCTACATCTTTTGATGGTTATCCAATGGCAAGAAAAGGAGAACATAATGAAGCTTTAGGTTTAGCACTTGGTTCTTCTACTTTTGGTGTATTACTTGGATATATTTTACTTTTCTTTCTAATTAAACCTATGTCACTTTTTGTTTTAAAACTAGGTCCTTCTGAGATGTTTATTGTTATTTTGTGGGGTCTTACTTTAATTGCCAGTTTAACAGGGAAACATGTTGTAAAAGGTCTTATTGCAGGACTTGTAGGTTTATTAGTTGGTACTATTGGATACAGTGATAATGGTATTTTAAGAGGAACAATGGGCTTAGAAATCTTAGCAGATGGTATTCCCGTAATACCAGCAATGATGGGTATGTTTGCAGCTTCTGAGTTATTTAAACTTGTAAAATCTGAATTCTTAGTTGAAGACGAAAGTCAAAGAAAAGTAAGAATTTCATACATATTAAAAGGTTTTAAAAAAGCTTTTTCTTATCCTGTTATTTTGATAAGAGGTAGTTTAATTGGTGTAATTATTGGTGCAGTTCCAGGTGTTGGTTCATCTGTATCAAATCTTTTATCTTATATAGAGACTAAAAGAAGAGATAAAGATCCTGATAGTTATGGAAAAGGAAATCCTAAAGGAGTTATTGCTTCAGAATCTGCAAATAGTACATCTGAAGCTGGTTCTATGGCTACACTTTTAGCTCTTGGTATTCCAGGTGGTGGTGCAACTGCTGTTATGTTAGCTGCCTTTGCTATGCATAATATTACAGGTGGTCCACAATTTATTAGAGAACAAATGGATGTTGTATATGCAATTATATTTGCAAACTTTGCACAAGCATTTTTATTGATAATATTAGGTCTTTTATTAATACCAGTATTAGCTTCAATTATTAAAGTCAAGATGACTTACCTTGTACCATCTGTTTTAATTTTAGCAACTGCTGGAGCATTTGGATTAACTGGAAATATGTCAGGTCCTGCTACAGTTTTAGTATTTGCATTAGTTGGTTGGGTTTTTAGAAGATACAATTTTTCAGTACCCGCAGCAGTTATTGGTATGCTATTAGGGAAAATGGCTGAAAGTTCACTTGTTCAAACATTACAAATATCAGGTGCAGAATTTTCATATATTCTTCAAAGACCAATTACTATTGCTATTTTAGTTTTATTAGTTTTTTCTTTATTTGGTTCTTCATTAATTGAAAAATTAACTAAAAAAGCTAAATAAATAGAATCTTAGTTTACACAGTTATATGAGTTAATTGTGTAAACTACCCTACTTATTTTATATTCTTTTCGCTAATCTTATATGCAAGCTTCACGACAGCTTTGTTTGTTAAAATTTCTATTATTTGTAATAAAGGAGTAATATGTATAAAATTATGGTTAAATCAGCAATTAAATCTGCTGTAATTTTAACATTAGGAATAAATTTATTTGCAATAAATTTACAAGCAGATGAATATCCTAATAAACCAATTAATTTTGTTGTAGGTTTCGGTATTGGGGGCAGTGCCGATAGAATGACAAGATCAATGTCTACTTTTTTGTCTGATGAGTTAAATACTCCAATAAAGGTTTTTAATAAAAAAGGTGCAAGTACACAAATTGCTGCTAATTATGTATTAAAAAAGCCTGCTGATGGATATACTGTATTTGCTTCAACTTTTTCACCATTTTTAGCTAATACAATTTTAACAGGTAGTGCTAAATATAAAATAAGTGATTTTGATTTTATTAATGTACAATGGCTAGATTTTGAATTATTTGCTGTTAATAAAAATTCAAAATATAATAGTATGGTAGAAGTTTTAAATGCAATTAAAAATCACCCAAAAACAGTAAAAGCTGCTGTTTTTCAAGGTTCAGTAGGACAATTACTTTTAAAACTTATGCTAGATAAATATGATATTCCTCAAGAAAACTTAAATCTTGTTGTATACAATAGTGGAGGAAAAGCAAGAACAGCAATTGCTGGTGGACAAGTTGATTTAATCGCAATTTCTGCACAAGGAAGTGAAACCATTAAAGAATTTATAAAACCTTTGGCAATTGTAAAAGATAAACGAGTAAAACAATGGGATGCTCCAACACTAAATGAAGCAATTGAACCTTTAGGTTTTCAAGTTCCAGTATTCAATGGTTCTACAAGAGGTTTTGCAGTTAGAAAAGAGTTTAAAGAAAAATATCCAAAAAGATATGAAAAATTAACTAATGCTATTAAAAGAACATTAGCAAGAAAAGATGTACAAAAATTCTTAAAATCAAATGACATTGGTTATACTTGGACAGGTCCGGAAGAATCAAATCGTTTAATTCGAGAATCATATGATATATTCAAATCTTATTCATATTTAGTAAAAGAATAGCTAATATTCTACTTTATACATAAATTTATAAAGGGAAAATTATAGAAATAACCAATCCTTCATCATTGGAAGCTTGCACAGTTGCATTATGTAACTGTGCAATTTGCTTAACAATACTCAATCCCAATCCATTACCTTTTTTATTTGAATCAACCCTATAAAATCTATCAAAAATGTGATTTAAGTCTTTAGTATTTAACCCATAACCTTCATCTTTTACATTTAACCAAATAGTATTATTATGTCTTTTTATATTTACACTTATAGTCCCCATTGGATTATTCTTTTCATCAACGGCATAATATAAAGCATTACTTATGATATTATCTAACATACTTTCTAATAAAATAGAATCAGCATTGATAAAAATATCTTTATCAAAACTCTCATATGCAAATTCAAAACCTTTTGCATAAACCCTAGGGGCTGTTTTAAGGCAGTAATCTTTACACATTTGTGTTAAATTAATTTTTTTAAATCTATTAATATTTATTGAATTAGGATTTGTTTTGGCATATAATAAGAGTTGTTCAGTGATATGACTCATAGAGTCTACAAGTTTCATAAAAGTAATATACTCTTTTTCATCTTTTTTATAAAGTAGTTCTATTTTAACTTTTAACTCTGCCAAAGGAGTTCTTAATTGATGAGAGACATCTGAATTAAAATGTTCAATGTACTTAATATTATCTCTACTTCTTTCTAAGAGTATATTAATGCTATTTAAAACTTCTTCAATCTCTTTTGGTGCATTAAACTTTATAGGAGATAGATCTTTTAAATCTCTCTTTTTTATTATCTTTTGTAAATTATATAAGGGTCTAAGACCTTTTCTTACTGCAATTAGAGATATAACTAGCGTTGAAATAATCACTACACCCATTAAAATAAGTAAAACTATTAAAATATCATTAATTGCAGATATTCTTCCTTCTAATGTTTCTGCAACAGTTATTATTGCTTTATGTTTTTTACCAAAATTCTTAATAGTTATATTAAAAGACACTGCCCTTAATTGTGCAGCGGCAAAGGATGTATTATAAAAAACTTTGTCTTTTTTTCCTAAAATATCTTTATTAACTAAGCCTTTATATCCCACAAGCAATTTATCTTTTTCATCTATAATAGAATAGAAAACTGAGCCTTCATTATTAGAAGATAATAAATCAATAGCAAAATAAGGTAAATCAACTAATAAGTGTCCATCTCTAATACCAATACTATCTTCCATACTTTTACCAGTTGCATATAAATTATTATCATAAAATTTGTTTACCTTTTCATTTACAAAAAAGTATATAACACAAAATAGTAAAATAGAAAATATTATTAAAGGAATAGTTAGCCAAATGACTAAACGGTAACTGATAGATTGTGTATTTTTTTCCATTATGAGTTAAGTATATATCCTAAGCCTCTAACTGTTTTTAAGTTGATAGAATCACCTAGTTTTTTTCTTAGTCTTGAAACATAAGTTTCAACAGCAGTTGGATTAAAATCATCGTCAAAAGAAGTAATATGATCTACAATATTCTCTTTACTAACTACATTATTTAAATTTAATAACATATGTTCAAAGATATTTATCTCTCTTTTACTTAATTCTATAACTGCATCATCTTTAGTTACTGTTTTAGACAAAGTGTTATATTCTAAATCTTTATACTTAATTAGCTTAGAAATTTGATTTTTACTTCTTCTTAATAGTGCTTGAACTCTAGCTATAACTTCATCAAGTTCAAAAGGCTTGCATAAATAATCATCTGCTCCACTATCTAATCCTAAGATTCTTTGATCAAGTTTGTCTCTAGCAGAAATAATCAATATTGGAATATTTTTTTGAGAGTTTCTTAAGTCTTTTATAATATCAATTCCATCTAAACTTGGTAACCCCAAGTCTAAAATAAGAAGATCATAAGTAGAAGTATTTAAAGAGTATAGCCCCTCTTCTCCATCATAGAAGAGGTCTACTACATAACCATGTTGTTCTAATTTATTAAATATTCCCTTTGCTAATGTTTTATTATCTTCAAGCAATAATATTTTCATAGCAATATTTATAATTTAGTGAGACATAAATACAGGTAAAGTAGAATGCTCTAATAAATATCTAGTCGCACCACCAAACATAAGTTCTCTTAAGCCTTTATGACCATAAGCACCTGCAACTATCAAGTCAAAATTTCCATCAAGTGCAGCATTTAATAAAGCTTGACCTGGGATTCTTGTAGTTTCTACAATTTTATAACTAGCATCAATTCCATGAAATTTAAGATATTCAATTAATTGATTAATTTTTACCATATCTCCACTATATTCATCAGAAGATACTATTTGTACTCTTTGGGCTTGTTTTAACAATTCAACAGATGAAGTTATAGCTCGAGATGATTCAACTGTATTATTCCATCCAATAAGTATTGATTTTGTATTAAAAGTTTTCATTGTTCGTGGAAACATAAGAACAGGTTTTCCACTTTTTAAAACTGATGTTTCAAAAGTAGCTGTTGCTATTCCAGACGGAGGAGCAGCTGCAATTACAATATCACAAAATTTAGATTCTTCTTCAACTAAAAGGCTTCTATTACCTTCTTTTACAGTCAAAAGTGCATGCACTTTATTTGGAATTGGAGTTGTTGATACTTCCATTCCAACAATTTTTCCAATTTCTTTAAGCGCTTCCTCAAATTCTATTGATTCTTCTTTAGCTTTTAGAGCAATCACATCATCAATTTCTTTCATTATATGACTAGAGATACCTAAATTTTTATACATTTTTTTACCACTATCATGTAAACATTTTAAAATTTCTAAGTTTGCATCAAAATATTTTGCAATTAATAAAGCTGCAAATAATCTCTCTTTTAACTCTTCACCACCACCAATAGGAAAAAACATTTTTTTATAAATCATAAAAAATCCTTTAAGAAAATATATTATTAAATTATACCATGAAAGACTGTCATAAAACTTGCAAAAAAGTACTTTTTATAAAATTATTATGATTATTTTGTTGGTGGCCACAATAGGACTTGAACCTACGACCACCACCATGTCAAGGTGGTGCTCTACCAACTGAGCTATGCGACCATTTAAAAGAATGAGATATTAGCTAAATATTATTTTGATTTAGCTTTTTGAATATCGTATGAATATTTATAAACCATAAAATCATACATTGTGGTATTTTTATTTTTTGTAAAGAAGAAAAACATTTCTAGAATTCTTAATGTCATTCTAAAAAATGCAGTAAATGGAACAATATATGAAATACTCACTTCAACTTTTCTATTTGGGTAATACTTATCGAATTCAAATTTTAATTCTTCTAATAGTCTAGTTTGTTCTTGTATTACACTAACATCTGTTGCTTTTATTACTTTTATTGCAAGAAATAAATTAATGACAAACATTAAAGCATTTAAGTTCCAGCCCAATATACAAATATCTAAATAACTCATATTTTCTCCATAGTGGAGAATTATATCAAAAAAAATATTAGTTTAAAATGATATAATTTCTTATGAGATTAATTCAAGCAAATATACAACAAGAATTAAATGAAGATTATCTTATTGAGACTCTGAATTTAAACAATAAAACAATACTAGAACTAGGCTGTGGCACTGCTTCAAAAACAATAAATATTGCCACCAATGGATTTGATAGAAAAATTATCGCTTGTGAAGTAGATAAAATACAACATGAAAAAAATCTTCAAAAAACTTATGAGAATATAGAATTTAAACTCTGTGGGGCAGAAGATATTCATTTAGAAGATGAAAGTGTTGATATGGTTTTTATGTTTAAATCTTTTCATCATGTACCCATAAATCTTATGCCAAAAGCTTTAAGTGAGATAAAAAGAGTACTAAAACCAAATGGTTTAGCTTATATTTCAGAACCTCTTTTTACAGGTGAATTAAGTGATATGATTGCAATGTTTCATAATGAAGAGATAGTAAGAGTAGAAGCTTTTAATGCCATCAAAAAAGTTGTTGATAATGAAGAATTTAAACTATTTCAAGAGGTATTTTTTTATTCATTAGTTACTTATAAAGATTTTGATGAGTTTAAGTCAAAGCATATGAGTGCAACATTTAATAATTATAATATCTCAACAGAGCTTGAAAAAGAAGTCGAAGAAAAATTTAACCAATATGCACAAAAAAATAATCCAATAACATTTGAAAAACCTTTTAGGGTTGATATTTTACAAAAAATTTAAGAAGAGAATAATGACACAAAACGAATATAATGAAAAAATAAATACATTAATATCTTGGGCAATAGCCTATTATGTAGAAGATAATCCACAAGCAAGTGATGAAGAGTATGATAAATTATCAAGGGAATGTTTAGCATATGAACAAGAAAATCCAAGCTTATCCCATCCAAACTCACCAAATAAAAGAGTTGGAGGCTTTGTTTTAGAAGGTTTTGAGAAAGCTTCTCATCTTTCAAGAATGTGGTCACAAGAAGATGTTTTTAATACAGAGGAATTAGAAGATTGGATAAAAAGAGCCCATAAAGTTAATACAAATCTAGAATTTTATTGTGAGCCAAAATTTGATGGAGCAAGTCTGAATCTAATCTATGAAAATGGTGTGTTAAAACAAGCCATATCAAGAGGTGATGGAAGTGTTGGTGAAGATGTTACAAATAATGTTAAAACAATACACTCTATTCCTTTACAAATAAAAGAACAATCTCTTATAGAAATAAGAGGTGAAATAGTTATAAAAAAAGCTGACTTTGAAAAGATAAATAATCAGCGAGCTAAAAATGGTGAACAATTATTTGCAAACCCTAGAAATGCAGCAGCTGGAAGTTTGAGACAATTAGATCCAAGTATTACAGCTAAAAGAAAACTATTTTTTAATGTTTGGGGCGTGGGTCAAAATTCTTTAGATTTTACTAAATACTCTGAGATGATGGAATATGTCTATTCACTTGGTTTTGTTCACCCTCCAATGGCTACGAGAGCTACAACAGTTGAAGGAATTGAAGAGTTATATCATAAGATAATTGAAGCAAGAAATAGTATTGAAATGATGCTTGATGGAATGGTAATAAAAATCAATGACATAGAAACCCAAGATGAGTTAGGATATACAGTCAAGTTTCCTAGATGGTCATGTGCTTACAAATTTCCAGCAGTTGAAAAAACTACTACAATAAAAGATATCATCCAACAAGTAGGACGAACAGGTGTTATAACTCCTGTGGCAGTTGTAGAACCAACTTTAATAGATGGCTCAACTGTTGAGAGAGCTAGCTTGCATAACTATGATGAGATAGCAAGACTTGATTTAAGAATAAATGACCAAGTTATTATTATAAAAAGTGGAGATATCATCCCTAAAATTACAAAAGTATTTACAGATAGAAGAGATGGCACACAAAAAGAAATCACTCGCCCTACTTCTTGCCCTAAATGCCAAAGTGAACTTTTAGATGAAGGTACACTAATAAAGTGTCAAAATCTTGATTGCCCAGCAATAATTGTAAACTCAATAATCTATTTTGCAAGTAAAAATTGTATGAATATTGATGGACTTGGAAATAAAATAGTTGAAACTTTAGTTAGAGAAAAAAAGATCTATGACATACTTGATTTATACTCACTTAAATATGAAGATTTAGAAAATCTTGAAGGCTTTAAAGAGAAAAAGATAAACAATCTTTTAAATGCTGTAGAAAATACAAAAGGAAGTTCTTTATATAGAGTTATAAATGCTCTTGGAATCGAACATATTGGAGAAGTAGCTTCTAAACAAATTTGTTTAGAATTTGGACTTGATGTTCTAAAAATAGATTTTGATTCCCTTGTAGCACTTGATGGAATTGGTGAACAAATGGCAAACTCATTTGTAGAGTTTATGAGAGTAAATGAAGAACTTGTTGCAAAATTAATATCTACTATAAACCCTACAGTAGAAGAAAAAATAGAAGTAAATGAAAATGCCTTTAAAGGTAAAACTGTTGTAATAACAGGAACTATGAGTGTAAGCCGTGGAGAGATTAAAAAACAACTTGAAGCTTTAGGTGCAAAGGTGAGTTCTAGTGTATCTAAAAAGACAGATTATGTTATATATGGCGAAGATGCTGGAAGTAAATATGATAAAGCAGTTGAGCTCAATGTTAAGACTATAAATGAAGATGAAATGAATGGAATGATTTAAAATATTGCAAGTGTTACTTTTTAATAAATTTCAAATTTTGCACTCCTTTAAAATAAGTTTTTATTATAAATTTATATATATTTAGTCTATAATTAAAAGATATTTTACAAAGGTTATATATGAGCAATACAGTAAAAGGCGAGAAATCTCTTACAATGACGATGTTAATGACACCTGATAAAGCAAACTTTAGTGGAAAGAATGTACATGGGGGAGAAATTTTAAAAATGCTAGACCATGTTGCATATGCTTGTGCAGCGAGATATTCGGGAGGATATGCAGTAACACTATCTGTTGATATGGTTTTATTTAAAGATCCAATAAAAATTGGTTCACTAGTTACATTTCATGCATCAGTAAATTATGTTGGAAGAACTTCAATGGAAATTGGCATAAAAGTCATTTCTGAAGATATAAAAGATCACACAATAAAAAATACAAATGTTTGTTATTTTACAATGGTTGCAGTTAATGAAAATTGGGAGCCCTTACCAGTTCCAAAGTTAGAACCAGTAACTGAAGATGAAAAAAGAAGATATAACGATGCTATCAAAAGAAGAGAGCAAAGAATGTCTTCAAAGCATGCAATAAAAACTATTTATTAGTTTTCTTACAAAAGAAGCCTAAGCTTCTTTTGATTCAATATACTCTTCGTAAGTACCTTTAAAATCTACAATAGTACCATCATTTTGAATCGCAATAATTCTATTTGCATAAGCATCAAGTAATTCCCTATCGTGTGATACACAAATTACAGAACCTGGATATTCTAAAAGCCCTTCACCTAATGCAATAATTGCTTCTAAGTCTAAGTGATTTGTAGGCTCATCTAATATCATAAAGTTTGGTTGTTCTAACATGATTTTAGAAAGCCACATTCTATGTTTCTCTCCTCCACTACAAGAACTTACTTTTTTCTCTTGTTCTTGACCATTAAATAACATTCTACCAAGACAGTTTCTTATTTCAGAGATATCAGCATCTCTATCAAAATCTCTTAACCAATCGTATAATGTCATTTCACCTTTGATAATATCAGTTGCATTTTGAGGGAAATATCCATTTTGAATTGTAGCTCCCCAAAAAACTTCACCATTATCTGGTTTAACTTTTTCCATTAAAATTTCACATAAAGTTGATTTACCAATACCATTTGGTCCAATAAGTGCAATCTTATCGCCTTTTTCAACAGTAAAAGAGATATCATTTAAAACTTGCTCTCCATCATATGATTTAGAGATATTTCTAACAGTAAGTAACTCTTTACCTACTTCTCTTTTTTGTCTAAAAATAATAGAAGGATCTCTTCTACTTGAAACTTGAATAGATCCAACATCTAATTTATCTAGTTGTTTTTGTCTAGAAGTTGCTTGTCTAGCTTTTGAAGCATTTGCACTAAATCTAGCAATAAATTTTTCTAACTCTTCTTTTTCTTTAAGTTTTTTACTTACATCTGTTTGTTGCTGTTTTGCAATTAAAGTAGAAGCGATATACCAATCATCATAAGTACCACTGAACTCTCTAATTTGTTTATAATCCACATCTAAGATATGAGTACATACTGCATTTAAGAAGTGTCTATCATGTGAGATAACTACCATAGTTCCATCATGATGTTGTAATTGATTTTCTAACCAACCAATAGTCTCAATATCAAGGTTATTTGTAGGCTCATCTAGAAATAATACATCAGGTTTTGGATATAAAACTTGTGCTAATAAAACTTTAAACTTATTTCCACCTGTTAGTGTTGACATAAGTTCTTGATGTTCAGAAGAAGGAAAACCTAACTCTTCTAATATCTTGGTAATTTTAACATCATACTCATATGTTGGGTCTTCTTCACAACATATTATTTCTAATTCACCTAGTTTTTCACCAATTTCATCAGTATACTCTTCCATATAAAGTTTTTCTTTTTCTTTAATGGCATTGTATAATCTTTTATTTCCAAGTAAAACTGTATCAAATAAACTATATGTTTCATAAGCAAATTGATTTTGACTTAAAGTTCCAACTTTTTTACCATTTTGAACTTGTACTTCACCCTCTGTTGCTTCTTCTTCTCCAGATAAAATTTTCAAGAATGTAGTTTTTCCAGCACCATTAGCACCAATTAAACCATATCTTTTCCCAGCATCTAGCTTTAGATTTATTTCTTGAAATAAAACTCTTGCACCAAATGATTTTTTTAAATTGACTGTTTGAACCATATATTTTCCCTACTTGTTGTTTTAGTAATTCGCGATTTTAACTAAAGTAAACTAAACCGAAAGTAAAACGATTAAAGCTCTTGATCAAAAGCTAATTTTAAAAGTTCTTTTTCTGATAATTCTTTTTCTTTATCAATATCACTTGGATTTCGTATACAAAGTACTTTTTCTCTTAAATCATTTAAATTATACTTTGTTAGATTTTTAAGTAAAGTATCTGTTACCATCTCTTTTTTTAATCCATTTGTATTAATTAATCTTGTTATTCCATTATGAAGTTTTTTTCTTGTATTTTCAAAAACTTTTTCTTCATCAGTTAATGTTACATAAATTCTATCCAAATATTCACATACCAAATCACCAGAATATTTATATGTTGTCACTTTATTATAAACAAATTTTTGCGATTTTAAATCAGGAAGTGAAACATTTGTAAAAATTGAACCTTGAACTAAATTTAAACCCTCTAGACTATCTATTGGATTATGAGAACATATAAAATCATCTTTTACGATTGTTGGTGCATATTTTAAATTTGTAATATTGTTTTTTAAAATAACATAGTTTCCATGAACCTCTTTAGGTCCACCTTTTAAAGAATAAATTTCATTTTTAAATGCTAGGAAATCACCTTTAATAATACTTGGACAACCTTCTAGTGAAGTTAATTCATTATCACTTATATCAAAATCGCCATTTATTTCATTAAATTTCAAAGGAAGTCTTGAAAGGTTTGCTAGTCTATCATTTAGTTTAACTCTACCATTTACTGTAACTGAGTTATCATCTGATATTTTATAATCTTTTATATCATGTTTATGTAACCATCTTGCAATATCTTCTTTATTTTGTAAAGAAACAATTGGTTTATAAACATGTTCAACAACATCTTTACCTTTATATCTCCAAGTAGTCGTAATCTCATCAAAACTATGAACTAAATGATTCAATCTAACATCAGTTATTAAATCCCAACCAATTTCATCAGAGATACCATCTAAATCTTGTATCTCATTTCCATTACACATATAATCTTCACCAACAGTTATTGGACCACCTTTTAGTTCTCTTAAGATATTATGAGAACAATCAAAGTACAAAGTTACATATTTAGGGCCACCTTTTAAGGTGTGTATTTTATTTTCAGAACAATTAAAATATCCTCTTACTGTTCTAGGACTTCCTTTTATTGAACTGATTTCATTGTTTGAGCAATCTATATATCCTAATATCTCTTTTGGACAATAAGATAGTGTAGTTAATTTATTATGAGAGCAATTAAAATCAGCAACTGCTATTGGAGAACCATATAATGAGTCTATATTATTAAATGAACAATTAAAGTCTCCAGTTACTTTTTCTGGACACCCTTCTAATGAAGTTAATGTATTATGACTAATATCAAAATATCCATCGACTACATCAAATTTTACTGGTAATTTAAATTCTTTAATCTTGCCATTTAAGTTCACATTCCCATGAACAGTCACTTTTAAATCTTTTGAAATAAAATAATTCCCAATTGAATGTCTCTCTAGCCATTTTTCAACATCAGCTGAATTCTTCATTTTTTACCTTGTCTTTCTTTCTTCTTATATTTTATTATTTTTTATTTTAAAAACGAATTTATATCCAAATATTCTTATTAAACAATTAACTTATTAGAATAAATTTTATTATTTTATTGGCCTATATACTTTTATATTATTAAAACTTTTTGCATCTATTAAATATTGGGCATGTAATTGACTTAATATTCCTTTTTCACAATAAAATAAATACTCTTTATCTTGTGGAAGTTTTTCAAACTCTGTTTTTAATTTATAAAAAGGTATCTTTAAAGTTTCACAAGATGTCTCTATACATTCAGGAGTTTGTCTAATATCAATAATAACATATTTTCCACTTGAAATATCACTTACAATTTCTATTTGTCCAATATCTTTTATATCTTCATTTATTTCATCAACATTTATTTGAATAGCATTTTCAATAGCATTATCCAAAACTGTATAATCAAATTTTCTAGACTCTTTTTCCATTCTGTCATAAGAGCCATGAATAGTTGGATTCTTTGAAATAACACCACAATATTCTGGCATAGTCTCTGCAAATCTTTTAGTGCCTATTTCATTTGCTATATTTATAATATCTGGCTTATTCATAGTGGCAAGTGGTCTTAGAACTAATTTATTTGTTGATTGGTCAATTAAAGCTAAGTTTCTTAATGTTTGACTAGATACTTGTGCAACACTTTCCCCTGTCAAAAGAGCATCTATTTTTAAATCATTTGCTATTTTTTCAGCTGCTTTTAGCATAAGTCTTTTTAGGGTTACACCCATGTATGTTTCATGTGTTGATCTAAATATTTCAGTAACAACATCATCAAAAGGAATAGAAGTAAAGGTAACTCGATGAGAAGAACCAAATTTATTCCATAGATATAAAGCCACTTGTTTTACACCAATTTCATGTGCTACTCCACCAAGATTAAAAAATACAAAATGAGTTTTGATTCCTCTTTTCATAGTAAGATATGAAGCAACAGTTGAATCAAACCCACCTGACATAAGAGATAAAATTTCACCTTGAGAACCTAAAGGAAATCCACCAAGACCTTTGTGTTTAAGTGTTATAATATTTAGTTGATTATTTATAAGTTCAAGATTAATTGTAACTTCAGCATTTCGTAAATCAACACCTTTTGTTAAATCTCTATTTTCATTTAACATATATCCACCAACAGTTTGTTCTATTTCAGTAGATTTAAAATCATGAGTTCCTGAACGCTTAACTCTTATTACAAAAGATTTATTTACTATCTCTTTTGCCATATGTACATTTACGATTTCTTTTATTTCATCAATTGTTGTTATTTTATCAAATTGTAATGCCTCTAAAACTAACTCTATGCCAGGAGTATCTAAAAGTTTAATTCTTACTTCTGTTACAAATTCTATTGGACAAACTACTTCTATCTTATCAAAAAATTTTCTTATTGTAATATCATCAGAGATTCGGGCAAAAAGTCTTTGCAAGTTTCCATGAAGTCTTGCAACCATTTGTCTTTTTGCAGATGTTCCTTTTATCATTATTTCTGGGAAAAGTTTTATTATAAATTTTTGTGTCTTGATTGGAGAAATTTCCATTATTGGTTAAACCTTGTTTTTAATTAATCGCAATTATATCATAAGAATAATAATTGAAAATTAATCTTACATTAGAAATAGGTTAAGTATAAAAATATATAACAAAATTAGCTTTAAATCTAAAGAATTTTTATGTGAACTTAATTTGTCAAGAAAAGGAAAGTAAAAGCCTTCTTTAAGTGAGTAGATTTTATCAAATTTAACTATATTCCAAGTGTATATTTGATAGCATCTTTAATTATATTTAAAGGTCAATAATTGAGTATATTTTTAACCCTTTTAGGAAAAATTCTCCCATTATATTTTAGTATTATATTAGGTATTTTAAGTACTTCTATTTTAAAATGTAATAAAGATACTGTAGCCAAAATATTACTTTTTATTTTAGCTCCCCTGATTGTATTTAATGCAACTATAAATGTAAAACTTATCCCTTCAGTTTTATTTATGCCAATTTTCTTTTTTGTTTTAAGCTCTATTATGGCTTTTGTTTTATTATCAATATTTAAAAATATGTGGAGTGATAATACTTCAAATCTTTTAGCTTTTAGTACAGCTACTGGAAATACTGGAAATATCGGTATTCCTCTTGCTATATTATTTTTAGAACCAAAATTAGTAGATGTATTTATTTTCACAGTTTTAGCTTCTATTTTATATCAAAATTCTGTTGGATATTATATAACTGCAAAAGGCTCTTTTAGTGCTAAAGAGAGTTTAAGGAAGGTATTAAAACTGCCTGTAATATATGCTTTTATTTTAGGTATAAGCTTTAATTTACTTGACATCAAGATGCCTTTAATGTTTGTAGATTATAGCAACTATTTAAAAGGTGCATATGCAATTTTGGGAATGATGCTTTTAGGTATGGGCATGGAAAAGATCAAGACAGATAACTCTCTTGATAAAAAATTCATCACTTATACTTTGGCTATTAAATTTATACTTTGGCCAACTCTTATTTTAATATTTATTTTTATAGACAAAAACTTTATTCACTTTTTAAATGATGGATTTTATATGGTTATGTTTTTATTTTCTATTGTACCCCTTGCAGGAAACACTGTAACAGTTGCTACTTTATTAAATGTAAAACCTGAAAAGATGTCTTTGGCAGTATTTATATCTACTTTGGTATCTTTATTTTATATACCACTTATGATATTTTTGTATACTAATTAAAGTTTTTGTAGTAGTTTTGGCATCTCTTGAGCTATCTCATGAAATCTGTATTTAAATCCCTCAACTACTACATTATATAGTTGATGATTTTTATACTTTTCATGCCACTTTAACTCTTTATTTTCATAAAAATTATAATATTCAAACCTTAATCTATAAGCTTCTTTTTCTAAACTCTTGTCTTCCAAATATTTTCTACCTTTATTTATTTTTGCAATTATTTTTTAATACATCATTTAATTTCTCAAATATCAATAATGTATTTTCTTCTATCTCTATTGCTCTTTTTTCTAACTTATTTTGTGGAGTATTTTCTGAATTAAGAGTAATATATTCTTGAATATTAGTATGTACAATTTCATGTTGTTTTTTTAATTGTGTCCATTGTTCAGTTTTAGTAAATGGTGAATTATTTTTTTCTTCATTTCCAATCCATACACCCAATTCACACTCTTTTGTGTTGATTATACTAAAGTTTGTAAAATCATTTAATTTTTGGAAATGCTTATCTTTATATTCAATATGTTTTCTTTTGTGCTTAGAAACAGTATTTACAAGATTTATATCACAAACCATATCTTTATAGCTTTCATCAAATTGTGCTTTTTTAATTGTATCTTCAATTTGAAGAGATAAATCCTCTACTTCATGAGAAATCTTAGATAAGTTACTAACACTTGAAGCATTTTCTTGAGTCATTTTATCCAAGTTTGAAATAGCATCATTTATTTGTAATATTCTAATTTTTTGTTCTTCTGAGGTACTTGCAACTTCATCAATTATATGTTTAGTCTCTTTAATTTTATTATCTAAATCAGTGTATCCTTCAATCATTGTATTAGAAACACTTTTACCTTCATTTGCTTTTTGTGTAGCTTCTTCTACTAGTGATTTAATTTCATGTGCTGCTTCAGCAGATCTAGAAGCTAGATTTCTAACTTCGCCTGCAACTACTGCAAAACCTTTTCCAGCTTCTCCTGCAGTTGCTGCTTCAACAGCTGCATTAAGAGATAAAATATTTGTTTGAAATGCTATTTGGTCAATAATTGTAATTGATTCAGTTATTTGAGTAATTTTATCATTTATTTCTTGCATTGCATTTGATGTATTTTTAGCTAAAGTATTACCTTTTGAGGCTGTGTCATTTAGCTTATCAGAAAGTTGAGACATTTGAATAATGTTTTCAGCATTCATTTGAATATTTGAAGTAATTTCATCAAGAGATGCCGCTGTTTCTTCCAAAGAAGCTGCTTGATTATTTGATGATTGTGAAATTGTAGCTGACGTAGATGCTAAGATATGGGTATTGTTATTTAACTTATCAATTACATTGCTAAAGGTAGCCATAAAACTTGAAATATCATTTCCCAATGCTAATAAAGAACTACTTAGTGTTCCAATATTTCCTGCGATTCCTCTTTTTTGTTCTTCATTTAACTTAAAGTCATATTTATATTCTCCATAAGCTTTTAATATTAAGCCAAGAGTATCAAGCTTTTCTTTTGTAATATTTATCATACTATTTACACTATTTTTTAAAGTATTTACAGAATCACTTCCTGCTTGGGATTTAACATTATAAGTGAAAAAACCACTTTCAACACGACTTATTACATCATCAATTTCTTTTAATACCTCATTATCTTTAGAAGCTATTTCTTTTGTATGAAGAACTTCATTATTTATAGTATTTATTAAAACTGCAAATTCATCTTTTCCTTCTACATTGCTTATTTGTATATCATCTTTTTTCTTAGCAACAAAAGCAAAGAAATCTAATAAATTATTCTTTAAAAGTTTCATATCTGAATCAATTTTTTTATATACAATAAAAGCCAAAAGAAGACTAAGAATAAGAATAAAACCTCCAATTATAATATCTCTATAAAGTGATAATCTGGCATTTTCTTCATGTATTATTAAGGTATTGTCTAAATTAACAATTACACTATTTTCTATTTTATTTAGCATTTCAATTTTTTTATTTGAAAGTTTTGCAAAAGACTCTTCTTCACCTGAAAAAATATCTACATCTTCTTCACTTGATAAAGTGTTGATAAAATCTTTGTAATCTTCAAGTTTAGTTTTTTTGATAATTTTTTGATAATTTGAGTACTTTTTTTGTGCAAGAGAATGAAATACTTCAAATTTTGCATTTTCAGTGTTAAGTAAAGATTTTATTTTTAATTGATTATATACAATGTTTTTTTTCATTCCATCTTCATCTTCATTATCTAACTCAGAAATCAAATTTAACCCATAAGATTTAATAAGTTCAGTGTCATCCTTTGATGCTAATAAATTATAAGTAGAAATAATTTGAGTAGAGATAACAGCTTCATTTGTATAAGTAGATATTTCTAATAAGAGTTTTAATAATTGAGTATTTAATGAGGTATAAAAATTTAAAGCATTTATAGTACGAACATTTTCAATATTGTCACTTCTTATTTGTTTTCTAACTTTACTTAATGTTTCTTTTATAGTTTTAATATCCTTTTCTAGATTTATTTTTAAACTTTTTGGAATCTTATCTTTTGTTATAAGTTTTTGAAGTAATGATGAATAATTATCATCAACTTCTTTTCTTATATTTTTAAGTTCATCTTCATATTTTTCACCTTGAGAGTTAATAAAATTTGCTGTGATATTTCTTTCTTTTGATTGGTCTTTTAATAAATTAGTATTTATTTTCACAAGTTCAACCATTTGAACTAATTCATCCATTTCTTTAACTTTTTTATATGAACTTATGAATGTATTGCTTATAAAATAAAGGAGTGCTAATAGTGGAAGAAAAGTTAATATTTGTAGTTTTGCTTTTAGGGAGATATTTCCTAGCATCTTTTTCATTATTTTTCCTTTTTTGCTATTATAAAAATTACTAGTTTAGAACTTAGATAATAGCAAAAAATAATGACAAAGTAAAATATACATTAGTTAATAAATAAAATTATTATTTTATAAATTCAACTATATCTTCGAACTTTTCTCTTTGTTGTTTTGATTGCTCATTAATTCTATATCCAAATGGAAGTACACAAGTTAATTGGAATTTTGAAGTATCAAGACCTAGTACACCTTCAACACCCTCTTTATCAAATCCTTCAATAGGACAAGAATCAATACCTTTAATAGCTCCTGCTGTCATCATATTACCTAAGGCAATAAATGTTTGTCTTGCTGTCCAAGCATAGATATTTTTGTCACTACTTAAAGTCTCTTTTAAATGCCCTGCATATAATCCTAAATAAAAATCTAATTTTTCTTGCGGCATTTCTCTTCTAGCAAATCTTTTTTCAGGAATTCCACTTTCAGGTTTTACACCTTCAATTCCAGCTAAAACAATTACAAGATGAGAACAAGTAGTAATTTGTGGTTGATCCCAACAAAAAGGTCTTAGCTTCGCTTTTAATTCTTCATTAGTTATAACTAAGAATTTCCAAGCTTCCATACCAAACGAAGATGGTGATTTTCTTCCAGCTTCGAGTATAAAGTGCATATCCTCATCACTAACCTTTTTTGTCTCATCAAAAATCTTACAAGCATGTCTAAAATCCATAGCTTCCATAAATGTTTTTTCCATAATTATTCCTTTTAAATTGATTTTTCTAATATTTTAATTACAACTGCTTTATTTACTGTAGCTCTATCACCAAACTCTGTAAAACCATGCTTTTCTAAAAGTGATGTTACTTTTTCTATAATATCTTTATCCTCAGTGTATGAAGAGATTTTTAAATCTATGTTTAATGATGAATATAAAGTTCTTATTTTTTCAACTACTTCTAAAGGATTATTTGTATCTAGTTTAAATACATTTTTTCCCATTTGTAAAAGTTTATCTTTTTTTTCATCGGCTAGTATTGTAAGTAAATTTGGTTGAATAATTGCTAAAGTTCTTGCATGGTCAATCCCATATAATCCACTTAATTCATGTCCAATAAAGTGTGTTGCCCAATCTTGAGGAACACCAAGACCAATAAGACCATTTAAAGCTTGATTTGCAAGCCACATAAGATTTGCATACCAAAGGTCATCTCTAGTTTCAAAGGTATTTACAAGTTCAGTCAAACCTCTTAATAGTCCCTCCGCATAATAATCCTGTGCCAAAGCTCCGTGGGGTTGTGTTAAATATTGTTCACAAGTGTGAACAAAAGCATCAACAACCCCATTTACTAGTTGTCTTTTATCTAAACTTTTTAAAACATCTGGATCCAAAATCGAAAATTGAGGATAAGAAAATGGTGAATGAAAAAATCTTTTCTCTTTAGTTTCACCTTTTGTAATAACAGAACCTGAGTTCGATTCACTTCCTGTTGCTGCTAATGTTAAAACTGCACCTATTTTTAATGCTTTTGTAGGTGTAAATTTACCATCAAGTAAATCCCAAGCATCACCATCGTGATAAAAGGCATTTGCCACATATTTAGCACCATCAATAACAGAACCACCACCAACTGCTAAAACAAAATCTACTTTGTTTTTCCTAGCACATGCAATAGCTTTATCTAAAGTCTCTTTTTTAGGATTTGCTTCAACTCCACCAAATTCAAACCAAGTATGATTATTAAGTGCATCTTTTACTTGATTGTAAACACCATTTTTTTTAATACTTCCACCACCATAAAGAAATAAAACTCTATCTTCTTTTGGTATCAATTCATTAATTTTTGATATTTTTCCTTGTCCAAACTCAATTTGAGTTGGGTTAATATATGAAAATTGCATATTTATCCTTTTTATTTTAACTATTTTTTCTATTCATTTAAAAATTTATTAAATTCATTCAGAACTAAAGGGAACTCTTCAAAACCATCAGTTTCTAAAAAATGCCCTCCTTCTTCTTGAGATAAAAATTTTGCATCTAGGGAATTTGATAAATTATTACTTAAATCAAATGGTACAATTGAATCATCTTTTGCACTAATAACAACTCTATTTGAACTTATATTTTTCAATTTTTCATAATCAATTGTAGGTTTTAAAAAGGCATCTAATTCTTTTAAAATGAATAGTGGTGCATTAAATCCTGATACAAGAATATATCCACCTATTTTTGTACTATTTGGTAAAGCTTCCAAAAATTTAAGAAGAGAAATACAACCTAAACTATGAGCGATAAAATATGAATTTTTATCAATTACTTTAATTTGTTCTTTTAAGGCATTACTCCATTCATTTGAATTTGGAGAATTAGGTGTTGATAGGTTTAAAATTACTACATTAGTATCTTTTTTTTCTAATTCATTTTTTAACCAAGGAAACCAGTGATGTTCTGCTGATGCTCCATATCCATGTATTATATAAACATTTTAATCAAGTTGCTCATTCTATTCCTAATTTTGCTTCTTTTAATTTCAGTTTTTCTAGTTTACTCTTTTTGTTGAATAATATAACAGCTACTAATGACAACAAACAACCTATTATAGTAGAAGATGCTATTTTCTCACCATATGCAAAATAACTTGATATTATTGCACCAACTGGAACGATAAACATAAATACACCCGTATTATGTGCCCCTATTCTACTTGCACTTGCAAAAAATATTGCCATTGCAAAAGTTCCAGAAAATAATCCTACAAATAAAATATTTAACCAAAATACTGAATCATATAATCCTATTTCAAAAGGATGATGTGGTAAGGCAAAAATCATATTTGTAAAAGCAGTTACACCAAAAATCACTAAAGTATAAAACATAGGGTCAACTCTTTTTGAAGCCTTTTGTGTTAGAACTGTAACAAATGACCAAACAATAGCACATACTAAAAAATATATACTATCAAGATTTAAGAACCCTAATCCTTCCATTGGAATGCGAAGCAATATAATAGCTCCAAATACACCAATACCTAAGGCGAATACTTGTTTTGCTGATACTTTTGTACTAAAAATTAAAATAGATAAAAAATATGTAATTAATGGAACTAATGATGTAACCATAGTTCCCCCATATCCAGCTTCTCCATGGGCAAGTCCTGCAAAAAACAAATAACTAAATGCAGCACTTAATAATCCAGCTAAAAGCATATAAATATACCCAATAAGGTCTGTTTTCAAAGATCTTTGCATATAAATCATAACAGGTATCATTCCTATAAAAGAAATCGTATATCTCCAAAATGAAGCTACTTGTATATTTGAATGTTCAACTGCTGCTTTTCCCGAAGTCCAAGCAACTCCCCAAAGTAACATTGCTATTAACATACCAATAAAGTATTTAGTTTTATTCTCTTCTTTGTGCATTAAAAGGCTCTTGAATATGAAGGAATTATCAACTCTTTTTGATTAAATTCATTTGCTGCTATAAATACAAGATTAGGTGAACGCAATAATTCTCTTCCATATGCTACAAAATCACAATACTTTTCTTCTAAAAGTTTCTCACCTTGCTTTGCAGTTGTGATTAATCCAACAGCAATTATAGGAATATTTACCTCTTTTTTTATCTCTTTTGCAAAATCAGCTTGATACATAGGTTTTAATTCTATTGGTTTGTTTGGTTTTTCTTGATTTCCACCAGATGAAACATGGATAGAATCAACTCCAACTTTTTCAAGTTCTTTTGATAGATAAATTGAATCAGCTATATTCCAACCTTCATTCATCCATTCATCAGCACTAATTCTTACAATCAAAGGCAAATTAACTTTTTCTTTAAGTTCTTTTGCTGTTTCTAAAAGTAATCTACATCTATTTTCTAAACTTCCACCATAAATATCATCTCTATGATTAGAAAGTGGTGATAAAAATTCACATAAAAAGTACCCATGTGCACCATGAAGTTCGATTGCATCATAATCAGCTTCTTTTGCTCTAAGTGCAGTTTTAACAAATAATTCTTTTATATTTTTTATATCTTCTATTGTTGCAGCTTTTGGCATTTTAAAAGGTTTATTATCACTAAAGGCAATTGCACTTGGTGCAATTGGAGTTTCATCTTCAACATTACATTTTCTACCAGCATGGGCAATTTGAATAGCAGTTTTTGCTCCAAAAGAATGCATTTGTTCATTTAGTTTTTTATGAGCATCAATTAAAGAATCATCCCAAAGACCTAAGTCATTTGCAGATATTCTTCCTCTTGGCTCAATAGCTGTTGCTTCAACAATAATAAAACCAACACCACCAATGGCTCTTGATAGATAGTGTCCTTTGTGAAAAGTTTTTAGTTCACCACTATTATCACTTGAATACATGCACATAGGAGGCATAACAATTCTATTTTTAAGTTTCAAATTCCCTATTTGTCCTTCTGTAAATAGTAAACTCATAAATTTCCTTTAAATCTTTTTATATTTTTACGAAAGAAACATCATCACTTTTTATAAATTGCACATCAAATGTTTCATCAACTACACACTCTCTTAACTTAGGTACATAAACTTTTACATGCTCAGATTCAAGGTGCAAATCAAGTAATTCTTGAGAACTCCATCTTTCAATGGTAATAAAAGTATCACCATCAATAAATGATTCATATTGTTCACAGCCTTCTTCTTTTACTGCATATTCATATTGCAAAATATTTGCTATTTTTCTTAGCTCATCATGTTTATTATTTTTTATTTTTGCTTTTACAATTGCAATAATCATATTAAGATTCTACTTTTTCTAATTTTTGTATATCCATACTTTCTAATTTACCATCTACAGATTGAGCAAATTGTAAAAAATGCTCTTTTTTCATATGCTCATCCAAAAGTTTTGAATTTTGCCAAGTTTCTACAAAAGTAAAACTATTTTCATCATCTAAGTTTTTATGTAAATCGTACTGAATACAACCCTCATCATGTTTATGAGTTGCTTCATGTAATTTTAAAAGTTCATTATAAACTTCATCTTTAAATTCATCTTTTACTTTAACTGTTGCTACGATTACTATATTTTTCATGATATTTCCTTTTATTAGTCTTTAAATACAAAACCTTGTTTTGTATAGTTTTCTTCAATTTTTCTAAAATATATATTTTTATAATAATTTGCTGTTTGTTCACAATAAGATTGTAAATAGTTCATATTATGATCAACTCTGAATTTTTTCATCTGTTTTTCATATAATAAAACACCATCTTTTACTTTTTTGTCATCGTATTTATCTTCAAAGGCAAAACTCTCAATTGGAATTCTAGGTTTAAGTGGTGCATCTTTTGCTTCTTTCGTAGGTACTCCAATAGTAGTTCCTACGATTGGAAATGTTTTTGGTGGAAGTCCTAATAACTCAATTATAGCAGCTGGTTCGTTTCTAACAGCACCAATTGCAGTTGTTCCAAGTCCCAGTGATTCAGCTGAGATTTGTATAGCATTTAACATAATTCCAGCATCAACGGCACCTACAAGTACACCCTCAGCTGATTTATCTATTTGATGTTCTTCTCCAGCTTGTTCAACTGCAAAAATAGTTCTATTGAAATCAACACATATAAAAATAAAAACATCAGCTGTTGCCACTTGTTGTTGTCCACCACAAAGTTCTGCTATTTGTTTTATCTTATCTTTATCTCTTGTATAGACCAAAGATATTTGTTGTCCATTGATAGAAGTTGGACATCTTTGTGCTGTTTTTATAATAAGTTCAAGGTCTTCATTACTTACAATTTCACCTGTAAATTGTCTTATTGATTTTCTACTACCTAATTGTTTTATAATTTCATTCATAAATTTTCCTTATATTAATATATTTGTTATACTACCACTTTATTATTAACCGTATATCCAAGCCAAATTAAAAATAAAGATGAAAATACAACACCTGATGAGAATAAAATAGTTTGAGCCAAGCCCATATGTGTAACAATTGAACCACCTAAAAAAGAAAATAGTGCAATTCCTACATTAAATGCAGATATATTAAAGCCTGAGGCAACATCTACAGCATGTGGTTCATTTATTTTTGCTAGTTTTACAACATTTGCTTGAAGAGCTGGACTGCTTCCAAAAGCAAAGATTCCCCATAAAACTAAAATAGCTATTGTGATATATTGGTTTTCAACAAAAAAACTAAATGATAATAAGACTACACTTAGACAAAAATATGCTCCAAATAAAACCTTATTTACTCCAAACACATCAGCTAGTTTTCCACCAATAAAATTTCCAACAACAGTTGATAAACCAAAAACTAATAAAATTATAGAAATAATACTAGGTGAAAATTTTGTAATATCTTGTAAAATGGGTACTAAAAAAGTAAAAGCTATAAAAGCTCCTCCAAATCCAAAAATTGTGATTAAATAAGCAATTAATAATCTTGGATTTCCCAATATTTTTAATTGTTGAAAAAATTTTGCAGGAGTTGTCGTTCTAACTTCTTTTGGTATTAAAAATGCCATACCAATAAAGGCAACACTTCCCAAAATAGAAATTAACATAAAAGTCTCTCTCCAACCAAAGTTTTGCCCAATAAAAGTACCTAAGGGAACACCTGTTACCATAGCAACAGTTAGTCCTCCAAACATGACAGCTATAGCACTAGCTTCCTTTTCTTTAGGAACTAAGCTAGTAGCAATCGTTGCTCCTATTGAGAAAAATAAACCATGTGTAAGTCCAGTAACAATTCTAGCTATTAACAAAGTTGTAAAATTTGGTGCAAGAGCTGCGACTACATGCCCTAAAGAGAAAATTATCATTGCACAAATTAAAATATACTTTTTATTATATTTACTTGTAAGTGCTGTTAAAATTGGAGCACCAATAGCCACTCCAAAAGCATACATAGTCACTAAAAGACCAGTTGAAGGAACTGAAATATTTAAATCACTTGAAATAGTTGGAACTAATCCAACTGTTACAAACTCAGTTGTTCCTATTGCAAAGGCACTTAAAGTTAATGCAAATAAAGCTATTGGCATAAAAATTCCTTTTTATAAAAAATTTTTAGCTAAAATTTTTTCAAATTTTTCTAACTCTAAATCTAAGTTTAAATCACCTTTGAAAATGTCATGTACTGCATAAGTTTCAAGTGGTTCTAATCCACAAAATTGAAAAGTTTTATGAACGGCAACATGTGCTTCATCTAAAGACATTCCCTCGAATAAACTATTTTTATTATTAAATGCAGACTGGGGACAATTATATGTCAAAGATAACATATATTTTTTACCAGTAAGTAATCCACCACTTCCATATAATTTTGAAGCATCATCTCTGCTTCTTCCATCACTTGCATAGTGTCTACCATGTGTAAATGTCTCATCAATATATTTTTTGGCTATCCAAGGAACACCCATCCAATAAACTGGATATTGAAATAAAATATAATCAGCCCATTCAAACTTTTCTATCTCTTCTTCTTTATCATAGCCTTTTTCCATATTTGTATTTTTAACTTCAAATCCATTTTTTTCAAAAAAATCATTTGCTTTATTTATATAACTATTAGTTAAGTTACCTTCTGCTATTCCATCATAATGCTGATGTCCATTTAAAATTAATACCTTTTTCATATTTTCTCCTTGATTCTATTTGAGAATTATATACCCAATAAACTTAAATTACCCTTACTTACCTAAAGTAAAGTAAGGGTAATTTATAAACTTTATGATATAATAAAATCAAGAAAAGGATTTATGATGTATTATATAAATGACAAAGAGTATAAATGTTCAGTTTCAGTTACTCTTGACATATTTAATGATAGATGGAAATTAGGAATAATTTGGCATTTATTAGATGGTGACATGAGATTCAAAGATTTACATGAAACTGTATGTGAGATAACTCAAAAAACACTAACTATCAAATTAAAAGAGTTGGAAGAGAAAAAAATTATTCACAGAGAAGTATTTGCAGAAGTTCCTCCCAAAGTTGTATATAGCCTAACAGAATGTGGGAAAAAACTAAAACCAGTATTAGAAGAGATGTACAAATGGGGAATATCATATGTTGAAGAGTGTGGTGAAGTAACTGGTGATGATCAATGCAAAACAAACCTTTGTAAATAGACTCTATGAACACAACAACTTTTTATAAAGAAATTAAAGAGATAAAAGATTTCTCTTTAATTATGGATAATGATAATTACCATAAAATTCCAGATGATTGGTTTGTAATAGTCTCTGATATTGTTGATTCTACAAAAGCAATAGAAGAAGGTATGTACAAAAAAGTAAATTTTGTGGCTGCTTTAACTATTATTGGTATATTAAATATTGATAAAAATTCAGAATTTCCATATATATTTGGAGGAGATGGTGCAAGTTTAATTATACCTCCCCATTTACTTGATAAGTCAAAAGTTGTTTTACTAGAAACTGCCAAAAAAGCAAAAGAATCATTTGATTTAGACCTAAGAGTGGGAGTTATAAGTATAAAAGAGATTGTAAAAAGAGGCTCTTTTATAGAAATCACTAAATTTAAAGTTTCTAAAGATTTTACGCAAGCAATAGTTAGAGGAAATGGTCTAGAACTTGCAGAAAATTTACTAAAAAAAGAGTATACAAATTTTAAAATAGATGAAAACTTTACTTATGATTATACCCCTGATTTTGTTGGATTAGAGTGTCGTTGGGAAGATATAAAAAGTCCAAAAGATGAAACAAGTTCCTTATTAATCAAAAGTACGAATCCTAAAAAATCAAATGAAATTTATCAAAATACTTTGAATAAAATACATGAAATAGCAGGTTCATATTCACAAAGAAATCCTATAAAAGAGATAAATCAACTTGTTATTTCTTTTAATCCCATGGTTTTAAATTCAGAAGCTTCAATTTTTTCTTCAAATATATTTTCTAGGTTTTTTTTAATACTAAGATTACTCATTGAAAATTTATTGGGAGTTATTCTTATGAAGTATTCTAGTGGACAATGGAGTGATTATAAAAATAGAGTTATAAGAACAACTGACACTGAAAAGTTTGATGATATGCTTAGAATGGTTATCTCTACAGATAAAGATCAAACAAAAGAACTTGAAGAGTATTTGGAACAAGAGTTTCAAGATGGTAATTTAGCATATGGAATACACAAATCAGACTCTGCACTCATGACTTGTCTTATTTTTGAAAGACATGGAAAACATATTCACTTTGTGGATAGTTCAAATGGTGGTTATGCTCTTGCATCAAAACAATTAAAGGCTAGATTGAAATCAAAAGAATGAAAAATGCATACTAAATAAATCTACTACAACTAAGGATATTTATGAGTAAAAAAAGCAAAGCACCTTTTGATCCAAATAGTTTTGATAGTATTACAACTATTGGAAATATAATTGATAATTTTCCAAAGTTACTTTCAATAGACTTTTCAAAAATTAGTCTAAATGATGAACTAACAAGACTCAATTATGAGATAATTTCAAGTGAATATAAAGATTTTGAATATAGCAATATAAAAGATTGCTATCATTATGAAGTTGATAAAATAGTTTAATACTATTTTATCTTAGATGTTTTGCTAAAGCCTCTTTAAAAGGTGCACCTAATACTTCACAAGATATAGATTCTTGTATAAAGTCAAGATTATCTTTTGGATTTGATTTTGCTTTATTTAATTTTGATATTGTTAGATTTGGAAATAATCTTTCAACAAGTTCTACATTATCGGTTTGTTTTACAACACCCTCTTCTAAAACTTTTGCATACCAACCTGTATATCCATATTTCATTACAGTTTTTAACATCTCTTTATTTTTTGTATTTATATTTAATACATTGCAAGGTTCTCTTGGTTGTGTTACTTGAACAACAGCTTCACCTAGCTTTAAAATATCTCCCACACAAATATCATCTTCAGTAATATCTGATACAAGTAAATTTTCACCCAAAGGTGAGATATCTTTATAGTCTAAATTTATATTCAGTACTTCATTTACTTTATCATATGTCAAAGAGGAGTAAAAAAGTACTGCTTTATTTGGTCCACCATGATACTCTTTATGAACTTGGTCATCACCTTTAAAGCCTATATTTGTGAGATATGCCTCTTCTACAGTTGTTTTATTTATGGCTGATTGTATTACTTTTTCTTTATTTTTTAATTCTTTTCCTTTACCTATTTTCAAAGAAAGGATTTTTGATATTATTTTATTCATATTTTCTCCTATTTAATTTAAAGCTAAATTTACAGCTTCTAATGCATGTATTTTAGTAGTATCATAAAGTTTTATATCAGTATCTTTTGATGAAATCAACATACATATCTCTGTACAACCTAATATAATAGCTTCTGCACCATTTGATAGTAATTTATCAATAATTTTTAAATACTCTTTTCTAGACTCTTCTTTTATAAGACCAAGACATAATTCTTCATATATAACTTTATGTATAAGATTTATATCTTCTTCACTTGGAACAAGAACCTCTATACCAAAGTTTTCTCTAATCCTATTTTTATAAAATTTCTCACGCATAGTAAAAGCAGTACCTAGCAAGCCAACTTTTTTTATATTATCTTTTTGTAAAACTTTTGCTGTTGCATCCGCAATATGTACTATTGGGATATTAATATTATCTTGAATTTGTGGAGCAACTTTATGCATAGTATTTGTACATATTAATAGAAAATCAGCACTTGCTTTTTCTATATTTTGAGCAGCAACAGATAAAATCTTGGCTGTTTTATCCCACTCTCCACTATGTTGTAATTTCTCAATTTCATCAAAATCAACACTATAGATAACTATTTTTGCAGAGTGCAAAGAGCCTAATTTGTTTTTTATCTCTTCATTTATCTGTTTATAATATAAAGCAGTACTCTCCCAACTCATACCGCCTAATAAGCCTATTGTTTTCATTAAATAACCATTATCAAATTTTTTAGTACTATAACACAAAAAAGATAAAGTGACATTGTGTTAGACTTCATAAAAATTATTTATTGGATATATTAATGTTTAAATTAATTGTTTTGGGAATTATTGCAGGAGCTTTTTTTAGTACAACTTTTGTATTAAATGAGCTAATGAGTGTATCGGGTGGACATTGGCTTTGGTCTGCAACTCTTAGATATTTTTTTATGATTTTGTTTTTGGCTTTAGTTTTATTATTTCAAGGTGGAATACAAAGAATTATAGATGTTTGTAAATTATATATTTCTAATTATATTTTTTGGACAATAAGTGGAACTATTGGTTTTGGATTCTTTTATGCCTTGATTTGTTTTAGTGCTGACTTTTCTCCTGGTTGGGTTATAGCTGCCACTTGGCAATTTACAGTTGTGGCTACACTTTTTGTATTGATGTTTTTTGGTAAAAAGTTTCCTAAGAAAATTTGGTTTTTTTCTGCACTTGTATTTTTGGGGGTTTGTTTAGTAAATCTATCTCATATGGATCACTTTGACTTAAAAGCTCTATTATTAGGTGGTATTCCTATTCTAATAGCTTCTTTTTGTTATCCTATTGGAAATCAACTTGTTTGGGAAGCAAAAAATGGAAACCATAAAAATGTACCACAAATAAAATCAAAACTATTAAATAATGCTTTTAATAAAGTTTTTTTACTCTCTCTTGGATCTTTACCATTATGGTTTATTTTAATAGCAATTATTCAACCCAATGCTCCTAGTGATTCTCAAGTTTTTAATACTGCACTTGTAGCTTTATTTTCTGGTGTTTTTGCAACTTCAATATTTTTATATGCAAGAAATATTGCTAAAGATTCAAATGAAATAGCAGCAGTTGATGCCACACAAGCTAGTGAAGTAGTTTTTGCTTTAATTGGGGGAATAGTATTTTTAGGAAGTGGGTCGTTAAATCTTAGTTCATTTGTAGGACTTACTCTTATTATGGTTGGTTTGTTTTTATTTACAAAATATCAAAATACAATTAAGTAATCTTAAGTAATCTATAGTTAAAGCCTTCTAAAAAAGAAAGCTTTAATATATTAATAAATTTTTAGCATCTCAAATTGAAAATACCAAATGCCTATAGAGATGAAATAACCAACTAATATCATCCAAGCATATTTCATGTGACTAGAAAAGGTATATATACCTTTTAGTTTTCCCATTACTCCAACACCAGCAGCACTTCCAAAAGATATTAAAGAACCACCAATACCAGCTGTTAAAGTAACCAATAACCAATTTGACAAGTCCATATTTGGATTTGCTTTTAGTATTGCAGACATTACAGGAACATTATCAACAATTGCTGATAAAAATCCAACAGCAATATTTGAATAAATAGGTCCTAAATAATTTGGCTCATATACAATAGAAGCTAAAGTTAACCACCCTAAGAAGTATAAAGCACCAACTGCTGATAAGATACCAAAAAAGAACATCAAAGTATTATTTTCAATTTTTGCCATTGATTGAAATACATCAAAATGAGATTTTCCAAATTTCTTTTGTAATTTAAATGAATATACTTTTAATAAAACTAAACCAAACATCATACCCCACATTGCAGGAAAATCTAATACTTGGTGTGAAATAACTGCTATAACAATAGTTAAAGCACCTAAAAAGATAATTGTTTTTGCACCCTCTTTCATTTGAGGAACTTCAACTTCACTATCAAAAGCTGGTTTTGTTCTTGGAACAACTAAAGATAATAAAAATGCAGTTGCTAAATAACCTAAAATAGATGAAGGAAATAAGTATAAGAAATCTAAAAAGTCACCTTTTCCTGATGTCCATACCATAAGTGTAGTGATGTCTCCAAAAGGACTCCAAGCTCCTCCAGCATTTGCAGCAACAACTATATTAATAGCACCTGGAACTAAAAACTCTTTTTTATCTCTTTCAATTGTAAAAAGCACAGTTGATAAAATAAGCGCAGTAGTAAGGTTATCAGCAAAAGGTGATATAAAAAATGATAATAATCCTGTAAGCCAAAAAAGCTTTCTATAGCTATAACCTTTTGATACAAGATTATATTTTAACCTATCAAAAACTCTCATATGTAGTAGTGATTCAATGTATGTCATAGCAACAAACAAGAAAAAGAATATTTCAGCAATTTCTAAAATAACATTTTCTGCTTCTTCATGTACTAACTTTATATCTAAATTATTTGTAACAAAATAAATTGCGATTAATAAAAATGTAAAAATACCAACAAATAGTGCTGGAACAGATTTGTCAATTTCGTATTTTTCTTCATTTGCAATTACATAATAACCTACAACAAATATAAATAAAGAAACAATACCAACCCATGTATTTGTTAAATCTGGCTCGCCTAAATTAGTTGCATATGCAACATTTGACAAAAGAAGAGCTAAAATACCAAAAATCTTAAACATTATAATTTCTCCTGGAGTTTTGTGCCGTTATTGTATTCAATATTTATTTAAATAAGATAATATTTAATAAAAAATAATTAAATATTATCTCAAATAATTATTTTATTGAGATATAAATCTCTATTTCATCTTCTTTAACATACTTTTCAAAATCAATACTATATTTTCTCTCATATTCACTATTATTTTCAAAATATTCCCATATTTCAACCCATGTTTCAACTACAACATCAGGAAGTTCACCTTTTTTTGAAAAAACTAAATATCTTTCATCTTGGATTATTAAGGCATTTTTAGGTTTTGTTACTTCTACTCCAACAGTTACTTTATAATCACCTGTGACATCACTTGTATAGTCACTATAAACACCATACATATATTTACTATTTGCTTTATTGAAAGTACTTCCATAAACATTTTTTTCAATATAATCATCCCATAACTGAGGGATTTTCCCATTTTCTGATTCAAATTCAAGTTTATTGTTTGTGATTACACTAAGACCTGAAATCATTAAGTTTTTTACTTTTGTTACTTTCATATTCTCTCTTTTTTATTTTTATGAAAAAGATTATATAAAAACTTAACCGCTTTTATCTTGAAGTTAAAAAGTAGAGAAAGAATCTCTACTTTTATTTTAGTTAGGTTGAGTGAAGATTGTTAATTCTGGAGCAGCTTTTGTATATTTTTCAATATTTACTAAAGCTGTATTTGAGCTATTTCCATTAGCTAATTCTGAAGTTGGAATATCTTTTGTCAAAATATTTGCTGAACCATTTTTACAAAGGGTTCCTTCTTTTCCTTTTTCCATTGGGTCATACCAAGCACCCTCTTCAACTTTAACAACACCTTCTTTTAATCCATCAGTTACTATAGCTCCTGTTAAGATTTGCCCTCTTTCATTAAATACTCTTACAATATCACCATTTTTGATACCTTTTGCTTTTGCATCTTTTGTATTAATCCAAATTGGTTCTCTATTTGATATTGCATATTTTTCTCTTAAACTTGTATTGTTTAATTGAGAGTGTAGTCTATCATGTGGATGTGGACTAATAAGTGCAAATTCTGCTTTTTTATCTTTCATTCCTAACCATTCAGCTGGTTCAAACCATGTTGGGTGAGCTTTACAATCATCATAGTTCATTTTTTCAATTGTTTGAGAATAAATCTCAATTTTTCCAGATGGAGTTCCAAGTGGATTTAAGATTGGATCTTCTCTAAAATCACCGTATCTTATAAATTGTGTATTTTCATATGGAGCTTCAAAAGTTAATGGTCTATTTTTAGTCCAAAACTCTCTAAAGTTTGGCATTTTTATACTCATTTTTTTAGCTTGTTCTAGTGCACTATTATAAAATTCTTCTATCCATTGAATATCTGTTTTATTTTGAGTATACTCTTTATGTACTCCAAACTCTTTTGATAAGTCACTAAATATTTGATAATCATCTTTTGCTTCAAAATGTCTTTTAACAGCTTGTTTCATAGGAACAATATTTAAATTAGAATAATCACCAGTCATTGTAATATCATTTCTTTCATAACTTGTAGTTGTTGGCATAACAATATCAGCCATTCTAGCAGTTGGTGTCCAATATAATTCATTTACTACAATTGTTCTTGGTTTTTTCCAAGCTTTAATTAATGTATTTGTATCTTGATGGTGAGTAAATGGATTTCCACCAACCCAATATATAAAATCAATTTCTGGATAAACTATTTCTTTACCATTAAACTGTAATTTTTTCCCAGGATTTAATAAAGCATCAGCAATTCTAGCAACAGGAAATGAATATTTTGCTGCATTTTGAAGCCATTCTGCACCACCTGCTGCTTTATTAGCAGTTACATTTGCAGTTATTCCTCCAACAATTGGACCTTTTACAGTTGGAACCCCACCATTTGAGTAATGATATGATAAACCAAATCCACCACCTGGAAGTCCAATTTGTCCTAGTACAGAAGCAAGAGTTACTAACATCCAATGAGGTTGTTCACCATGATGAGCTCTTTGCATACCCCATCCAGACATAAGCATAGTTCTGTTATCAGAGATTACATTTGCAAGTTCTTTAATTGTATCAACATCAAGTCCACAGATTTTTGATGCCCAATTAATATCTTTTACAACTTTATCTTCTTTTCCATATAAATAATCTTTAAATTTATCAAACCCTTCTGTATAATCATCTAAAAAACTTTGATTATATTTTTTTGATTCTAATAAATAGTGAACCATCCCCATCATCATTGCTGTATCTGTATTTGGAATTGGAGAAATCCATTGTGCATCTAAATATTCACAAGTTTCAGTTTTAGAAGGGTCAATACAAATTATTTTTTTACCAGATTTTTTTAATTGTTCAAAGTATTTAAATCCATTTTCATCACTTGAAGTCCAAGCAATTTTTAAAGTTGAAAGTGGATTTGCTCCCCAAAGTACAACTACTTTTGAGTGTTCTATTATAAGTGGCCAAGAAGTTTGTTGTTCATATACTTCTAAAGTTCCTAAAACATGTGGCATAATAACTTGTGATGCCCCAGTTGAATAATCACCAACTGTTCCTGTAAATCCACCAGTTGCTGTCATAAATCTGTGTAATAAAACTCTTGCATTATGCATATTTCCACTACTTTTCCAGCCATAACTTCCTGCAAAAACTCCTTTTGCACCTTTTTCTTTTCTTGTTTTTTTAAGTTCAGTAGAGATAAGTTTTATAGCATCTTCATAAGATACTTTAACCCATTCATCATTACCTCTTAATTCAGGTTTTGGATTATTAGGGTCTTTTAAATAAGATTTTCTCACCATTGGGTATTTAATTCTATCTTTTGCATAAATTAAATCATCTGTATAGTGTTGTAAAGAGTTTTCAATATTTGATGTTTTTTGATATGGTTCTGATTTTACAACTTTTCCATTTTTGATTGTTAGTTTTAATATACCCCAGTGAGCAGCTGTTAATACTTCTCCATTTTCTACAAGTGATGTAGAAAATTTAGCAATAGTTCCAGCAACTAATTCACCTCTTTTTGTAATTGTGTCAATAAATGGAACAGCAGCAAAAAGTGCAACAACTTTTAATAAACCTCTTCTTTTTTGATCAATAGTTTTCATTTTATTTTCCTTTCATATCTTTTGCATGTTTTTGTAAAAATTGAGTAACTAAGTAATTTTGTTCTTTTGTCATAGCAGTTCTAGAAATCATTGATTTAATCATACTTGGCCATTGATTTGAAGTAAATTCAGTAGAAGCATGAATAGGATGACACATAGCACAGTTATCTTTAAAAACTTTGTTTGCTTCTTCATATAATGCATCTAAATCTTTTGTTAGATTATCATCTTTTGTATATGCAGTTAAAACAACTTTTTTCCATTCAGTACCATTTTTACCAGTACTTGTAGATATAGTTTTTATATCAAACTTTCCACTTTTACTAAGTCCAGCAATTAGGATTCTTTTACCTTGTGCAAAATAAAGTGCATTTGAAACTCCAGCTTTCATAAAACCTTCGATTTCGACTTTTACTTTGCCATCTTTTTTCTCAATTACTTTTACTTCTGAGGTAGGAAGTAGTCTTCCTTTTGAGGCAGTACTATTTGAAGTTTCAAATAGATTTTTAACAGAACTTGTATACATTGTCTCACTTGCATACAAGGATATAGTTAAAAAAACTATACCAAAAATCAAACTCTTTTTCATATCATTCCTTTTTCTCTATTTAGTAAATTATAAAAGAAAAAAAAGTGTAATTAGTTGAAAAAAAGTGTAGAAAAAGTGGCAAATAAACTATTTGACCTTTATTCTAAAAAGTGCTCCTATTTTTGTATTTTTTACATCAATAAAGCCATGCATATTATCTTCGATAATTACTTTTGTCATATACAAACCTATTCCTGTGCCTCTTTTTTCACCTTTAGTTGTAAAATAAGGCTCAAATACTAAATTGATATCTTTAAGCTTGATTCCTCCAGCATTATCTTCTATTTTAATTACAGTAAACTCTTTACCAACTTTTATACTTAAAATTATTTTTGGGTTTTTAATTTTTCTTGAGATAAGTGCATCTTTTGCATTTGAAATTATATTTAATATTGCATGGGAAAATTCATTTGAATATCCGTCTATTGTATTATCTTCTTGAATATCAAAGCTTAGTTCTATATTATTATTTTTTAAAGATGCATTAATAATTGCTATAGCTTTTTTACAAACTTCTAATACTGAAAATTTATCTTTTTGTTTTGAGGGTTTAAAAAAGTTTTGAAAATCACTAATAGTAGTAGACATGTGTTCAGCAATCTCATTACAGGTTTCTATACTCTTTAAAAGGTGTTCCTCTTCTAACTTCCCATATCTAGTGATTGTTTCTATTTCCATCAATACTGCATTTATTTCACCAAGTGGTTGCCTCCATTGGTGGGCAATATTTCCTATCATTTCACCCATTGCAGCTAGTTTTGACTGTTGAATCATTAGTTTTTCTTGATTTGTTCTATGATTAAGCTCTTCTAATATTTTATTTTCTAGATTTCCTATCATCTCATTCATAACATTTTTTAATACATTTAGTTCATTGGATTTTGCTTGCTTTTCTAATCTTTTACCAAATACACCCTCTTTTAAATAATCTAAAGTTAAAGTTGCTTCTTGTATCAACCTATAATCATCTTGTAAGTTCTCTTTTATCAATTTAACTTTTGTATTAATAGCTTCTGCCATCAATCCAAGTTCATCTTTACTTTTTATGTCAATATGCAATTGCTCTTTATACGCAGTAGGATTTGTTAAGTATTTAAAAAACTTTTGTAAACCTCTTTCTACACTTTCAATTTGTTTTATTATCTTTAAAATAACTGTTAGATTAAGAATAAATCCAAAAATACCTATAATCAAAACACCTAAGATAATATATACATTATTTATTTTTGTATCATTTTTCAATTCAGTTAATTTTTCTTCAGACTCTTGTAAATTCTTTTTTTGAATTCTTTTTAGCTTATTAATTAAAAAATAAAAGCTATCTCTTTCAACAGAAGAAGTATTCATAAAGGCGCCTTCATCAAATCCATCTAAAGAGTATTCTCTAGTTTTTAAAACTAATTTTTTGTAATCTTCCCATGCTTTTTTATTTGTTGGTATTTCATTTGAAAAAATTTTATCCAATCTATTTATAATAGGTGAAATTTTTTCATCAAACTTTTTTTTAAAATCATCATTTGGAGAAATAACTAAAGATAAAGTAATTTCTCTTAATAAAAAAAGTTCTTCTATATAAAAAGTTTGAATCTCTTGTGTATCTTTAAAGTTTACTACAACATTATTTGAATTAGTAAAACTATCTTTATTTATTTTTAATGATAGTAAAGCTAAAAGTAGTAATGAAATAAGAGCAATAAAGCCCAAAATAAAAAACTTTTGTCGTATTTTTAAATTATTCATTTTCAATCCTAATTGGATATAGGTAATTTAACCTATCTTTATCTAACTTTTCTTTTCTCACAGACCAATGATAAGGGGTGATTTTTGCATTCCATAAAGGGAAAGTTGACATTTCTGAAGGATGGTAAGATACTTCTTTATTTAAAGCGATTACTATATTTGGTGAAGGTAAAACTAGAGTGTAGGCTTTTTCATAACTATATAATAAGATTTTATTTACCTCTTCTTGAAACTCTTTTGAATTTGTATCTAGTTTAAATAACTTTTCAAACTCATTTGCTAAATAATCATCTTTATCAATTGAACACCAATTTGCTTTTGTATATAATGTAAAAAATGCTGTCCAAGGACTTCCATTCCAGTCTTCATTTCCCCAAATTAATAAATCCCAATCATAAATATTTTTTCTATTGTTCAAAAGCTTTTCTAAAACAACTTTTTCATCACTAGTTATTGTATAGATTAACTTTACACCATATTTTGATAATTGGTACTCAATTCCTTTCCAAACAGACATAAATCTATCTTGGGTGACAACTTTTAGTTCTAAGCCATTTAAAATATCATGCAACTGTTTTTGGGTAAATCTTGGTTTTCTATTTAAATATTTTTTTGATAACTCTTTTGCAAAATAAGTGTTAGAAGATAATAAAAATGGTGATATAGTTGCTTCATTCTTAAACGCAAACTTGATTAATCGTTTTTGATCAATGGCATCATTTAAAGCTTGTCTAACTTTTATATCTTTTAATTTTGAGTTTTTCTTTATTAGATTCATATGAACTGTTAAATTGCCATGTGATGGTGAGATCAAAAGCTTTGCATATTTTGAATTTACTATTTCTGTTTTTTTATTATAAGGAATATACGCAATATCTAATTTTCCTTCATATTTTGAAATATCATCAATAACTTCTTTTGTTGGAAGCTCTGTATAAATAGTGATTTTTTTTATATAGGGTTTGTCTTTTTCAAAATAATATGGATTTGCGATTAGAATTATCTTTTTACTTTGGGTTAATCCTGTGGCATAACCTTGAGCCATAATATAAGGTCCTGCTCCATAAAGACCAGGACCTTTTGTATTTTGAGCTGTTAAACTTGGTGTCCAATTATATTTTTCATAATATTTTTTTGTATAAAAATTTATTACACACAAATCATTTAATAACATTCCATAGGGTATTTTCAAGTGTACTCTTATTTTATAATCATTTAACTTCTCAACTGAATCTAATGCATTATGAATATTACTATATAAAAAAGGACCATTGATAAAATGTTTAAAATTATCAACTACAGAATCAGCATCAAATTTTGTACCATCTTGATATCTAACATCATCTCTTAACCAAAAGTCATAGGTGAGTTCATCTATCTTTTTATGCTTATATGCTAAATAATAATCCCAACCTCTTTTTGAATCACTTAGTTTTACTAAGGTTCCATTAATTAAACTTATTAGATTGAAATATGGAAGAGTTGGCATATAGACTTTTAGTTGGGAATCTTTTGTCATTTTATTTATAAGTATATTCTTTGTTTGGTCATGTTTATATATTATTGCTTGACTTGAGAATAAAAGACTTACGCATAAGAAAAGAAGTAAATATTTACGCAACTTTATAACCAATACCTGATAAATTGACAATGAAGTCTTTTGGTAATTTTTTTCTTAAGTTTCTAATCAAAGAACGCAAAGCATTGTCTGTCATAACACTGTCTTGCCAAACAACCTCTTGTAACTCTTCAAAAGAAGTTACACTATCAATATTTTTAAAAAGAAGTTCTAAAAATAAAATCTCTTTTTTTGTTAGAGTAATCATTTCATCTTTATGTAATAAGAATTTTTGATTCCAATCGTATGTATAGTCATCAGGAAGAGTTCTTTTTAAATTAGTAGAATTGCAAAATCTTTTTTGACAATCTTCCAAAGCACTGATTAATTTTTCCAAAGTTATTGGTTTAAGAATATATTTTTCAATATGCATATCAATAAGTTGTAATAAATACTTTTCACTAGTATATGCAGTCACAACTATGATACAAGTATCTTTATCCTTTTTTCTAACTTCATGAATAAAGTCTGCGCCATTCATTTTGGGCATTTCTAAATCAGTAATAATCAAATCAGGAGTAAAATGTTGAAGTTTTTCTAATGCTTCTATTCCATTTGAAGCGGCTATAACTTCACCTACAATATATTCCAAAGAAGAAACAATCTTATTTCTTATAAGATCTTCATCTTCTATAAATAAAACCTTTAAACTCTTTAAAACCTTATTTGACATTTTTTTCCTTTATTAATTATTCACTACAAATTTCAATACCCATTTTTAAAAATCCTGTAAATGCAGCATTGTCAAAAGACAGTGCTCCTGAAACTTTTGATTTAACAGTATCTAATACTTTTGAATACTCTTTATAAAACTCATATGATGGTCTTGGTTTATATATTAAGTTTGGTATTTCTAAGTACTTTATTATATTTTTAGTTGTTGTTGGTTTTACAAAATACTCTGTTTGCCTATTAAAACTATAAGGCACAAGAGTTACTAAAGTCCACTTTGCCATTCCAAACTCAGCCAAAAATTCTACAAGTCCATCAAAACCATTTTTTTTATTTCCATACAATAATTCATATAACTCAATGCTAAGCATATCCTTTTCATAAGATGTTAAAGCTTTTATTACATCACGAAGTTTTACTTTATCAAAAAGTGATACCATGACTGATTTTTGTATGGTTTTAAAATATGCTTCTACGATAAAATGAGGGTCTGAAAAGTTCTTTTTTTGAAAAGCTTCTTTGGCATAAGCCTCTAATTTTTCAGGATTGAACTTTTTTACCATTTTAATTAACTTTTCATCCTCAAAGCCCTTTGGATAGGCATCAAAAAATTCTGATTCTACATCTTTTAATTTCTCTAAATTCATTCTTAGAACCCCAATAAAATATATAAAATTTAATATGTATTGTAACAAAAAAAGTTAAACAAATTATAATTAATAACAAAATGTAATATTATAAGAATAATTATTATTTATTATTGCAAAATAATGATTTTTTAATAGAAATAATAATATTCTATTGGAAAATTATTACAAGTAGAAAAATGCTCAAAACAATTTTATTTATTGCTATTCCTATTTTTATATATTCTATTCTTTTAAATTTTGTTACAGAACAAAAAGATTTATTTCTTATTACTATAGTTTTATCAACTATAATTTTTTGGGCTACAAGTATAGTTCCAAGCTTTTATAGTTCCCTTCTTTTTTTATTTTCATGTACTGCTTTTTCATTAAGTTCAAAAGAGCTTATTTTTTCAGGTTTTGCTTCATCTGCATTTTGGTTAGTTTTAGCAGGTATGCTAATTGCTACAGCTATAAAAAATGCAAACTTAACACATAGATTTTCAAAGATTTTTTCAAATTTAAAAAATGTTAGTTATTTAAATATCATAATCTCAATTACAATTTTTTCAACTCTTTTTAGTTTTGTTATGCCTTCAAGTGTAGGAAGAGTTGTACTGATGGTTCCTTTATCAATAGCAGTTGCTAAAAGTTTTGGATTTAATGAAAATGATAAAGGATATATTGGTATTTTACTAGCTTTTATTCTTACAACATCTATGTCTGGATTTGCAATACTTCCTGCCAATGTACCAAATATGATATTAACAGGTCTATCTGCACAAATTTATAATTATGAAATTTTATATTCACATTACTTAATTACTAACTTTTTAATTTTTGGTATTTTAAAAGATATCATGATAGTTATACTAATTTTTAACTTTTTTAAAGATACTCCAAAAGTCATAAACAAAAATAAAACAAAAGTAAAGTTCTCAAAAAATGAGATTATAGTACTTTTTACTATCTCAATTATGATTGTTCTTTGGGCAACTGATTTTATCCATAAAATTGCTCCTAGTATTATTGCAATATGTGGAATACTATTTTTAGCATTACCATCGATTGGTATAATAAAATCTGAGGATATAAATAGTATAAAATTTTCTTCTTTATTATTTGTAGCAACAATTATAGGTCTTGGAACTGTTGTTGCCCATAATGACTATATAAAAGATATTTTATCAAATTTGATTGGAGTATATGAACCATCACAATATGCAGTGCTAAACTATATAAAAGTTACTTTAGTTATGTCATTAACAGGAATGTTTGCGACTCAACCAAGTATTCCTGCTATATTTACACCAATGGCAGAACAAATAGGAAATGCCACAGGATTTACTTTAGAGCAAATACTTATGATGCAAGTTGCTGCATATTCAAATATATTTTTCTCTTATCAAGCCCCACCTCTAATAGTAGGTCTTACACTTGCAAAAATAAAACAAAAATATGTTTTAAAGATTTTACTTACTTTAGCATTATTAACTATAGTATTTTTATATCCACTTCAATATTTTTGGATAGAGTTTTTAAAAGCATTTTGATAAAAATTAGGAGTTTTACTTGATTAGCCAAATCATATTATTTTTTATTGCAGCACTTTTTGAGATACTTGGATGTTATAGTTTTTGGATGGTATTTAAACTTGAAAGATCGTATATATGGCTGTTTGTTGGAATTATACCACTTGTTATTTTTGCTTATACACTTACAAAAGTAAACTTAGAATTTGCAGGAAGAGCTTATGCAATTTATGGTGGAATTTATATAATATCTTCTCTTATCTGGTTAGTCTTTGTAGAAAAACAAAACTTTAGTAAATATGATATTATAGGTTCTCTTATAATATTTTTGGGTATTTGTGTAATCTTATTGGGGAATCAGAAGCTTTTGAATACATAAAGTATCTAAAAGCTTTTTTGTACTTTGTATCAATCTGTTAAATAATACTCAACAGTTGATACAACTCTAATCTTTTTAATTTGTGGGTTATTCTTATCCCTTTGAGAGATTGTAAATTGACCTTGAGATGCACTTTTTATTTTGCCTAATTTACTTTTTGAATCAAAGGCAAATTTTTGAGCTACTTCTCTTGCTTTTTTTGTAGCCTCTTCTATCATCTTAGGTTTTACTTCATTTAGCCTTGTAAAAATATACTCTGTACTACTTCCATAATTATCACCTGAAAATACTATACCTTGCTTTCCAAGTTTTGATAAAGAACTTTTTATAGCGCGAATTGCATCAATGTTTTTTGAATACACTGTTATTGTTTGTCTGGCGTTGTATCGATAGTTTATCTTTTCATTACCATATTGTTGAGCAACTTTATCTATGATTATAGGAGCAGAAAAAGTTATCTCACTTTTTTCTATGCCGCTTGAAATTAAAAAGCTATTGATTTTTTCATTGTTTTTATCTATTGAGTTATATAGTTCTTCAAGATTATTACTAACTTCTGTATACTCAATAGGCCAAATTACAATATCAGCCTTGTACTCTTTTTCAGAAAGACCTTTTACCTTTACACTTCTATCATATTGTTTATATTCAATAATTGCACTTTTAAAAAAATACCCTAAAGTACTCAAACCTAAGAATATAAATATTCCCAAAATCAAAAAACTAGTTTTATTTTGTTGCATTGTATTTTCCTTTTGTATAAGCATACTATAATTTAAATAATGATGAAATCTTCTAACAATATATTATATTAAAACCTTCATTTTCTTGAGGTTCTTGAAAATATTTAGTTATAGCATCAAAAGTTGATTCATCAATTAATGGCTCATCTTTTGATAGATTTTCATTTCGTTTTTTTAATTGCATTTTACACATATCATCACTTCTTTTTACATAATGCATTATATGGTCAACATGTGATTCTTCAAATATTTTCTGAAACCACTCCCTTTGAATGATTGTATTTGCAGGAAAGTCTAATACAACACTATTACCTTTGTTTAACAATTCTATTATATGATTTTTCATCATATCCTTTAATCTTCTAGAGTATTTTATATAATCCTCTATAGTTTTTATTTCATTTGGATAAAGCTTTTTTAATATTTCATCTTCACTCAATAATATTGCGTTATTTTCTTCTGCCAATTTTTTTGATAGTGTAGATTTACCAGCTGCCATCTTTCCACACATAAAATATAATTTATTTTTCACTTTCTTCCCTTGATACATTAAAATTTATCAATTCCCTATTTAACTTTATTTATACTTTCAAAATAGATTATAAATACTTTTAAAATTATTGTTATTAAATAGTAAATATGGCAATATTTTATTACTTAAATACTAAGGAACTAATTATGAGAATTAACTATATAATAGCTTTTTTATTGATTTTATTATCAATACTTTTAACTATCTTAGTTCCTGGTGGTCCTATAGAAACAAGAGATTTTTCTTCTTATTCTCCTTTTGTTCTTACTTTGTTTAATATTTTTCTTACATCGCTTGGGATTCTAAGTTTTCTAGGTGCTTATTTAGTAATAAAAAATAAAGCGTACTCTTTGATTATCTCAGCTTTCTTTGCAATATGTTATATTGCTGTTTATATTTCTGATTTATTTAAAATATTTCCTGTAAGCCCAATACCCATGCCTCAAACACTTTTTATAATTGAAGTTGTTAGTACAATTTTGGGATTTGTATTATTATATATTTGTATAAAATATAATAACTTTGAAAGTAAAAAGAAGGAAAACATCACTTTAAAACTCTCTTTTTATAAGATAATTTCACTTTTAGTGGTTTTATTATTTGCTATAGGAATAGTGATTTTTGCAACAAAATCAGCAATGGGACAATAGCATAGTAAAATTAGTCAATTCTATATTGCCTCTTTTAACCCTATTTTTCTTTAATACTTTAAAACCAAACTTCTCAAAAAATGGTTTTGCAGTGATACTTGCATCAACTTTTAAAAGAGTTTGTTCGTTCTCCTTTGATATTTTAAAAATATGATTTATAAGCATTTCCCCTACGCCACAACCTTGATATTCATGGTGGACATAAAAACAATCGATATAATCATCATAAAACTCTGCAAATCCTACAAGTTTTTCATCAAGTATTGCCAAATAGGGTTTTGTTTTATTTAATCTTTCTTCCCAAGTCTTATAATCAATATGCAAATTCGCCCAAGCGTTTAATTGCTCTTTTGTATACTCTTTATTGCATGTTTTATGAATGGTATTGGTAAAAATTTCTGGGATCTCTTTTTTATATTTATCATTATATTTTATTATTTGCATTTCGTTCCTTTAACTCATAAAAATTATCTATACCTTTTATGATAGAGTAAATCCTTGCATTGATATTTTTTGTAAAAGTTTTATCATGGCTTACTACTATTAGAGTATTTTGATACTCTTTTAAGGCTTGTTCTAAAGATTGTATTGAATCTATATCCATATGATTGGTTGGCTCATCTAATATTATAAGTTGTATATTATCCAATAAAGCCTTTGCAATAAAAAGTTTTCTAAGCTCTCCTGGACTTGTATTCTTATTGTTTAAAAGATTTTTAGGATTTGAAGATAACCTTTGTATAAGAGTAAAAAGTTCACCTTTTTTTTCATTATTTAAACTCTTTATTGCTTCAAAAAGATTTTCTTTTTGTTTTTTTTCTATCTCTTGGGGAAGATATAAATAACTTTTATGGGGTGCTATTTTTGAAATAATTAACTTCAAAAAACTGCTTTTACCTACACCATTATCACCTATTATAGCTATTTTATCACCTCTATTCAAAGATAGATTTTCATACTTCAAAATCTTTTTTTCACCTAAAGGTAATTGACCTTTTTCTAAAAGAAAAGAGAACTTCTCTTTTTTACTATTTTCATCTTTTATTGAAATACCTTTATCAAAACTTTTTTCTATTTCATTTCTTTTAGAAGACAACTCTTGGGCTTTTTTAGAAAAACTTGTCACAAGTTTTGAATCAGACTTATCTTTTCCTGTAAGTTTTGCTAAGTTTATTTTCTCTTTTAGACTTTTGTCTTTTATATTTATATTTTTTTTTGATAATCTGCTTTTTGATTGGAATACTTTCTCTTTTTGTGTTTGAATATTGTTTTGTAATTTTTTCACTCTACTGTTTATATTTTCATTCTCTTTTTGCAAAAAGTTAAAATATAAATCTAACTCTTGTATTGCCTTTTGGAAAGTGGTTTTATAGTTATAGATTTTTTTATTTTTTATAATAACTGTGTTATGGCACAAAGAGTTCAAAAGTTCTCTATCATGACTTATTAAAATACCAATGCCTTTAAAGTTTTTCAAACTGTTTATCAATATCTCTTTTGTTTTTATATCCAGATGATTACTTGGTTCATCAAGCAATAAAACATCGGGCTCTAAAAAAAGAGCAATAGCTATTTGTATGCGTTTTCGCTCCCCAAAACTTAGAGTTTCCCACCTATAAAACCACTCCTCTTCTATGTGAAGTAACTCTTTTAGCTTAAATGTTTTTGTATTGTATATGTAAATAAACTCTTCAAAACCATTTGGTTTTTCATGAAGTTCTTGTTCACAATAATAGACCAATTCATTGCCAAGGATACTTCCCTCTTGGGGTTTTAAGCTCTTAGCAATGAGTTTAAAAAGTGTGGTTTTACCTGAACCATTTGAGCCAACTAAACAGCTCCAACCCTTTTCAAAACTTAAGCTAAGATTTGAAAATATTTCACTGCTTGTGTATTTAAAAGTAAGATTATTTATTTTTAGATATTGCATATAAATTCCTTGATATATCTATATTTAGTATCAAGGATAAGTTAAATTTTACCCTTGAATTAGAGTAAACTATTCATTGTTTTTTCCTTTTGTATTTATACGATAGTATATCGTTTTTCATTTTATAATTATTTAAAAAGTAACTCTTCTCTTTGTTTTTTTGTTAGTTTAGATACTATTAAATCATATGATTCATTGACCATATCTTTTACTATCTCTTCTTTTATAGTCCCATCTAAGGTTATAGTATTCCAATGCTTTTTATTCATATGATAACCTGGATTTACACACTCATAAATATCTCTATAGGCTATGGCATCATTTGGATCACATTTCAAATTTATTTTTAGTGGAGTTTTTTTCAAACTAATAAGACCAAACATCTTATCCATAACTTTAAAGACCATAGTATCATCACCAAAAGGAAAATCTTTTGTTGCACATTGTTTAGCCATAAATATATCTTCTATTTGTTCTAGGTTCATTATTTGTTAACTCTTTTTTAATTTTTAAATTTATTGAACGGATTTAGTATAATCAATGGCATTTTGAATCGCTTTTTTAGATTGAGGAGAGTTTTTCCAACAACTATTTTATCTACATATTTTACTTCTAAAGCTTTTGTTTTTATTCTTTTGAATTAGATTATATTATCTAAGTAGATTATCTGTTAAATACCATTTATTTAAAGTGTCTTTAATGCCTTTTTCTACTCCCTGAGTATTTGGAAATAATGTAGTGGAAGTCATTCCTACTTTTTCGCATAAATCATATAAATTGATAACTTCATCTATTGGTAAAGTTATTTTTAGTAAAGGAGTATTTGATAAAATCGAAAATATATTTTCTAATCCTTTTACAACAAAACTTTCACCTCTATTGCCATTATGAGGATGAACAGTAAATAAACCTTTTTGAGAAGACATATTAAGTGAGGAACTTCTAGGAACATACAAAGTTTTAAAATCGTATAAATTTTTAAGTTCTAAATTTAATACCCAAATTGCTATCTTTTCATCACCTTTAAGTCCTTCTTTTTCTAAAAGTTCTATATATCTATAAAATGCTGAAGATACTGCAAAATACATAGCAACATATGGAGATTCAGTCCAATCTAATAATCTTGTAGGAACAGAATGATGTTGAGCCATTGCCATTAATTCAAATATTTCTTCGTTAGGCCATAAAGATGGATTATGCAAATACTTATCTATATTATTTGTATTGAGATTATTCTGTCTAAAATTTATTGAATCATTTGGAATTTTTATACCTAAATTATCACAGTACTCTACAAATTTATTTAAAATAGATAATTCATTAAAAATTTGAAAATCTGCAGGAGATTCTTCTTTAAATAATTTCATAAGTTGATTATTCTTATTCTTTCTTAAAACAGAAGGTACCAATCCCCACTTTGAATTAGACTGCCCTCGATAAATTAGTTTACAAGGATCATCAAATAATTTATTAGTTGGACTTAATAACTCCCATAATTCATTTGCAGTTTTACAATGTATTTCTTTAAACGACTTCTCTTTCATTATTTACTTTCAATTATTTCTATTTTATTTTTTATTTTTTATTTTTCACAAACTAACATTTACTTTCTATACTAGATAATATTTCGTATTTATCATACCTAACTAAAATAATTTGAATAAATTTTTTCCTTAAAAATTCTTAATCAAATCCTCATAAACAGCAGTTAAACCTTCTACTTCTTTAACTGTTGTTCTCTCACCAATACTATGAATAGTATCATTTATAACTCCAAATTCTATGGCTTCTATACCAAAGGCTCCAAAATATCTAGCGTCACTTGTTCCTCCATGGGTTGAGTGTTTTGTAGTTACTCCTAAAACCTCTTTTATAGAGTTTTCCATAGCTTTGACTACTTTTGATTCTTTGTTTGTCACAAAGGGGAATGAACCTTGTGTAGTTCTAAACTCGTAGTCTAAACCTTTTAGATTTTCATGTATAAACTCTTCTACAGACTCTCTTGTAGTATTTGTTGAATTTCTTACATTGAACATAAGTTTTAGTTCATTTGGTGTTACATTTGTAACTTCCATACCACCTCTTATATCTGTTATTACCATCTTTGATGGGGCAAAATATTCATCACCATCATCTAAGTTATGCCCTGCTAATTTTGGTAAAATCTCTGCAAAGTTGTGTACAGGATTGATACACTTCTCAGGATAAGCAGCATGACCTTGTTTACCTTTTATAGTAATATATCCATTTATACTTCCTCTTCGCCCTACTTTTATAGCATCACCAAAAACATCTTCACAAGTAGGTTCTGCTACAACTGCATAATTTGGTATAAAGTCTATCTCTTTTAGGTGTTCAAGCATTTTGATAGTTCCGTAAGTTCCTTCACCCTCTTCATCACTTGTCATAAGGATAGAAAGTGTTCCATCAAAATTTTTGGCGTGTTTACAAGCATATAAAAAAGCTGCATCACCACTTTTCATATCTTGGGCACCTCTTGCACTTATTACTCCATCTATAACTTCAGCTGCAAATGGGTCTATCTCCCAACCTTGTCCTACAGGTACTACATCAATATGTCCTGCGAAACATAAGTGCTGTTTTTTATCATTGAATTTTTTATAATAAAATCTATTCTTTGTGCCATTTATATCTAATTTTATACAAGTCCAATCCTTACCTAAATACTCTTCTATAAAATCAAAAGCTCCATCATCATAAGGGGTAAGTGATTTAAATCTTAATAATTTTTGAAATAATTCTATAATATTCATCTAATTCCTTTAAAAAGGGTATTGTAACAAATTTGTGATTTATTTTGCTATAATAAATTAATTAATTATTTGGAGTTTCCTATGAAAAATAACCTTTTTATCAAAATTTTATTATCTATTTTTGTTATTTATTCTCTCTTAGGTTTCTTTTTAATACCTTATATTGCAAAAGACCAAATAATCAAAAATCTTGATAATTTACTCATTTATAAAAGCAAGTTAGAAAAAGTAAGTTTCAATCCATATACTTTGGATTTAAAACTTGATGGTTTTTCTATATCAAATAAAGATGAGAAATTAGTAGGATTTAAAAGCTTTGAAATTGACTTTTCCCTTTTAAAGTCAATTCATGAATATCATATTAGCTTTAAGAAAGTAAATCTAATAAAACCTTATGTAAATATTGTCCAAGATGAAAATGGTAATATTAATTTAGCATCTATTATGAAACAACAAGAAGTGAAACCTGAAGAAAAATCAACAGATGGAAAATCTTCTATTCCAGCATTTAAAATCACAAAGATTCAAATTATAAATGGAAATTTTCTTTTTACTCAAATATTTAATTCAAAAAAAACTACAACAAATATAAACAACTTCAACTATACTTTTTATGACTTGGGTACTTTTAAAAACGCTTTAGCCTCACATAGTCTTAATACAATTATAAATAAAGATACAAAACTATTCATTGAGGGAGGATTAAGACTTATACCTTTTAAGATGTATGGAAATATCAAACTTGAAAATCTTCATGCCAATGAGTATTTAGGATATTCAAAAGATTTATTAAACTTCACTATTGATAATCCAACTTTAAATTTAAAGTTAGGATATAAACTTGATACAACTAAAGATATAGAACTTTACATAGATAAAGCAACCCTTGAATTAAGAAATTTAAATATTGTTAAAAATCAAGAGACACTAGCAGGACTAAAAAGCCTTGAACTTAATAACTTACATCTTGACTATTTAAAACAAAAAATAAGTATCGATAACATAGCTTTAAATCATCATATGAAAAATTAGAATTATTTAGTGCAAAAGAATTTAAGTCAATAAACCATGGTTTATTGACTTAAATTCTTTTGCACTAAATAATTCTAATTTTTCATATGATGATTTAAAAAATGAAAGTACAGTAGATGCTAAAGATATAAATGTATTATTAAAAAAACTATCTATCATGGATAATAATATAACTATTGATGAATCAACTGTTGGAACAAAAAATATAAAAATAAATAACAAATCGGCTAACACAAAAATTGAAACTAAAGATATAGAAATAAATCTACATAATTTTCTAAAAGATAATGACAAAATCAAATTATCAAGTGTAGATATTCCAAATCCATATGCTTCAATAATATTAGGAAAAAGTGAAAATAGTAATGAGAAACCAGTAGAAAAAGAGACAAAAAAAACAAATACAAAAAATGAAAAATCAACTACCATTTTAGATATAGGTCCTGTAAATATTAAAAATGCTCAATTATTATTTGAAGACAAAAACCTAAATGTACCTTTTAAAACTAACATTACAAAACTAAATGGTAATTTCTCAGAACTTAACTCAAAAAGTTCAAAACCTACTGAATTGAAGCTTGTAGGTAAAATTGATGAATATGGATATACAAAAATTACAGGAGTTGTAAATTTAGATGATATAAAAATACTTACAGATGTAAATCTTATTTTTAAAAATATAGCTATGAAAAGTTTTACTCCCTATTCAGATAAGTTTGTGGGAAGAGAAGTTAAAGAAGGGAAATTAAATTTAAACTTGCACTACAATATCACAAAATCGAACTTGAAAGCTCAAAATAGCGTCATAATTGATAAAATTGAACTTGGGAAAATGATTGATAAAAACAAAGGCTCAAATCTACCTTTAGAACTTGGTATTGCTTTATTAGAAGATTCTGATGGAATTATTGATATTGATTTACCAATTAGTGGAAATCTAGATGACCCACAGTTTTCTGTAGCCCCAATAATTTGGAAAGTATTTACAAATCTTATTATCAAATCAGTTGCTTCTCCTTTTTCACTTTTAGCCTCAATTTTAGGTGTTAGTGAAGATTCTATAAAAAAGGTTGAATTTGTTTATGGGGAAAGTAACTTAATTGACTCAGAAAAAGAGACTTTAGATAATATCGCTAAAGCTTTTATAAAAAGACCAAATCTTGCTTTAAAAGTTGAGCCTGCATATGATAAGATTAAAGATAAAATTGCTTTACAAGATATAAAATTAGAAGAGTTAATCTCTAAAAAAAGTAAAACTATCAAAGATGGTGATAAATACTTATTGGCTTTAAAATCTATATACAATGGTAAAGTTTCACTTAAAGAATTAAAAGCAAAATCAATGATAAAAGAAAAAGATAAAATGATTCTTGATAAAACATCTTATATATCTAAAATAAAAACACTTATGTTACCAAAAATAGATATTACAAAAGAAGAATTAGAAAACTTAGCAAATAGTAGAATATCATCAATTAAAAAATATCTTTTAGAACAGCACAAGATTACAGATAATAGGCTATTTATAAATCCTGAAATAAAAATCTTAGATAACAAAAAAGCAAAATATGTTGAGTTTCCTCTAGCAATAGATATAAAAAAGAAGTAGTTAAACCTACTTCTTAATAGTATAAGTTGGGAAGGGAATATTGATATTGTTTTCTTTTAAAGCATTAAAAATAGCAAGATTTACTTTGTATTGAGTCTCAAAAAAATGTTTAGTATGAGCCCAATATCTTAACTCTATATTTATGGAAAAATCACCAAACTCTTTTATACCAACTTGAGCTTTAGCCTCTTTTGAAATAATTTCTGCATCAAATTTATTTAATATATTTTCAATAAGAGAAATTGCCTCTTCAGGTTTAGAATTATAATCAATACCAACAATAGTTTCAACAATTCTATACTCAAAAGAGTTAACTAATATTTCACCAATAATATGTTTATTTGGAATTGTTATTTGCTCACCATCTTCAGTTGATAAAATAGTATGTGCAAGTCTTATTTCTTCTACTACTCCAAAAACTCCATCAACACTAATAGTATTTCCTACAATGAAAGGACGACCTATAATAATAGAAAGCCCTGCTCCATAGTTTGAAAGTGTTCCTTGTAAGGCCAAACCAGCACCAAGGGAAGCAGCACCAATACCAGCTATAAAAGGAGTAAGAGTAATTCCAAGTTTTCCAACAGCAACTATTCCCACCCCAATGATGATGGAAAATTTGATAATATTTACAATAAATTTAGTTAGTGTAACATCAAGTTCATTTTTATCGCATATCCGTTTTATAAAAGCAGAAACTTTATTTGCAACATACCAACCTAAAAGAAAAATAATTATCGCACCAATTAATTGGAAACTATAATTAACAAAAAACTCTATTATTACATCATAAAACTTTTGTATATTCTCAAGTTCTTTATCCATGCCTATTACCTTTTCTATAATTTTACAACCTTAGCTCCAAATCCACCTTGACTTGGATGGGCATCAGTAAATGATTTTACATTTGGATGTTTGATTAAAAAGTCTTTTACTATTTTAGATAATTTTCCAGTACCAATTCCATGGTAAACTAATACTTCATCAAAGCCAGAGATCAAACAATCAGAAATAAACTTATCAAGTTTTTCAACAGCTTCATCACCTCTTAAACCATGTAAATCAATATTTACATGTCCACCTTGAGGTTTTTCTACACTTATTGTAGTCTTTCTTTTTACTTTTGGTTTAACTTCATTTCCTGACGGTCTTAATTCATCTACATTAACATGCAATCTCATTCCAGCGTCGGTAAGAATTAAAGCTTTTTTGCCCCTTACAGATATTATCTCACCTTTTGAGCTTTTATATTTAACCCTATCTTTTTCTTTAAAGTTATAATTCTCTTCTACTTTTTCTACTGTTATCTCTTTTACTTTTTTATGAGCTATATTTAAATGTTGATGAGACTCTTGATATATCTTAGCTTTTATAGCTTTTTTAGCTTCATCTCTTGCATCTTTATACTCTTTGTGAAGTTTTGATTTTTCATCATTTATATGGTCATCAAGTTCTTGTTTTGCTTCTTTTAGATTTTTATTTAGTTTTTGATGTGTATCAATTTCAATATCTAATTTAGCTATTTTTTGTTGGTACTCCATCTCTAAAGCACTACTTCGTTCAATTAGTTCATTTAATCTATCTTGGTCATCACCATAGACTTCTTTTGCTTTTTTAACAACATTGATAGGTATTCCATATCTTTGTGCAGTTTCAAAGGCATACGAACGCCCTATTGTACCTTGTAAGAAGTCATAGGTTGGTCTTTGGTTCGCTTCATCATAAATAGCTGCTATTAGTTCAACTTTTTCATTAGCAGCCATAAGAGCTGCCAGTCTTTTATGGTGAGTTGTGATGATGATTTTTATGTTTTTATCTATTAGTTCTTCAATAATTACTTTAAACAAACTAGCTGCTTCATCTGAGTCAGTTCCAAGTTCTATTTCATCAACTCCAACTATTACATCTCTTTGAGTAAATAATTTAGAAAATTCCACCATTCGCCCAGCAAAAGTAGAAATATCATTTTTGACACTTTGAGGGTCATCTAAAACTGCCAAGGCATTTTTAAAATACCCTATAGAAGAGTCTTGACTTGCTCTATAAGGTATCAAATACTTAGACAATAAAACAGCTGAAAGAATTGATTTAAGCATCATAGTCTTTCCACCTGCATTTACCCCTGTTATCATAATAACAGATTTTGAAAAATCAATAGAAATAGGCTTTCCACCATGAAGGGCAGGATGAACAAACTCTTTTAAAATATTTTTTCCATTTTTTGAAGGAATAATAAAATTCTTATCATCAATTTTTGCAAAAAATAATCTTGCTAAATAGTGATCAATTCTATCAAACTCTTTATTTATAAATTTTAAAAATAGTAAGTTCTTTTCAAAAGTTGAAGATATGCTCTTACAAACTTTTAGTAAAACTTCTTCTTGTTTATTTTTAAGGTCTGACTCTTTTTGTTTAAGTTCAGAAATTGAATGTGGCAAAATATAAAAAAATCCAGAATTAGATCTATGCACAACAGTTGCTTTTATAATATTATTAAAACCACCACGCACAAGTAATGTCTCCTCAGAGTTTACATAATGTACTTGTGAATCAACTAAATATGGTCTTAATTTACTATTATTTATAGATTTATGAAGTGCTTCTTTTATAGATTCTTTATTTCTATAAAGGGCATCTTTTATCATGTCTAAATCTTTATCAATTCCATCTTTGAGATTACCTTTTGAATCAAAAAAATCAACTATTTTTTCAACATCATTTGGTATTAATACTTTATCTAGCCATTCGCCAAGTTTTCCCTCAAAAGTAAATCTTTTTAAATAAAGAAAATATTTTATTATCTTTATAAACTCATAAACATCTTCAACTCTTAAAGTACCTTGTTTTTGGATATGAACAATTTTTTCATCAAGGTTTGCAACTTTTTCTGGCTCTTTTAAATCAAATTTACTCAACTCATTTATGAGTCTATAGTGTAAGTTTATATCACCTTCCAAAACAATTGGCTTTTCTCTTGCCAATAGTTTTGAGAATTTTAATAAATACTCTTCTAAATCTAGTTTTTTAAATATCTCTTGCATATATTATTTAACTTCTACCCCGTATCTTTCTAAAACTTTTACCCATGAAAGTGCTTTTCCATGTATATCATATAATGTTGGCGTTCCTCTTACACCTAGTTTTTCACCCAATTTCATTTGAGTATCAATAACATTTGTTAAAGCTGTATCTTGTGCTTTAGTATAAGTTTTATCTAAATACTCTTTTGTTTCAGGAGTCACACTTAATAGTGCCTTTACTCTATCTTCATTTGATTTAAATGATAAAATATATTTAGATAAAGGTATTGCATTTTTATGAAAACTTAAAGGAAAAAAGAAAATTTTAAACTGAACATCATTTTTAATTTGATCAAAATATGACTCAAACTTTTTACAATATGGACATTCTGGATCTGTAAATAAATAATAAACATCATTACCTGTACCATAAGTTAAAACTTCTTTGTCTTTTAAAATTGATACATCATTAGGAATTGAAACTTGTTCACCAGACACAACATTATAAATTTTACCTGCAATTAAATATTTCTTATCAGCAGTTAAAACTAACTCTTGAATATTTTCTTGAATATTTACTCTTAAAAGGTAAAAATTATCTTCTTTATAAGCTTTTAATACTTTCATCCCCGATCCAAAAAATATTGGAAGCTTTCCTAATTCATTTACCTCACTTTTACTTAATTCTGTTGATGCAAAGGCATTCAAGGAAATTAACATACTAAATAAAAACATCAATTTAAAAATCTTTTTCATTCTATTCTCCTAAATTTTATAGATATTAACATATCATTGTTAATTAATTGTAAAGCTATATACTATATTGCCAATAAACCATAGCAATAATTGTAATAAAAACTATACCTAAAATATTAAAAACCAATCCATATTTTGCCATATCGCTTACTTTTACGACTCCACTACTCATAGCTATAGCATTTGGAGGCGTTGCAATTGGCAACATAAAGGCATAAGAAGCACAAATAGTTGCAACAAATAAAATTAGTGATAAATCAACCCCTCCCACATTACCAAGTGAATAAAGAATAGGAAGAACAACAGATATTAAAGCAGTATTTGATGTAATTTCTGTGGTAAAAGTAACTAAAGCAGCTACTAAAAGTATGAGTATCACTACAGGCAATCCTGTTAAAGATAATAAATGATGTGCAATAACATCAGCTAAACCTGTTTTTGAAAATGCCATAGCAATAGAGAATCCTGCACCAAATAAAAACATAATTTCATATGGAACTTTTACAGTATCATCCCAAGTTAAAAAACCAATTCTTGGTAAAAACATCAATAAACCATATCCAAGAAGTATTCCTTTTTCATTTAGACCTAATCCCATATAATAAGGCTCTATTTTTGAATTTACAAATAATAAAACAATTAAAGATCCAAGAATATATATCAATCTCTTTTGGTCACTAGTTAAGGGTTTAATTTCATGTAAACTAGCATCGATAACCGAATTTTTTAAACCCAAAGATAAAATATATGGAATAACTATTAACATTACCATTGCTAATGGAGCTGTTAATACTATCCATTTAACAAAAGGAATTGCTTCGATATGATGTTGTTCCATAAAACCTAAAAGAATAAGATTTGGTGGAGTTCCTATTGGAGTAACTATTCCTCCAATACTTGCCCCATATGCAATTGATAATACAAATCTAAGTCTAACTTTTGCATCATCACTTAGATATATAGCAATTGGAATTAGTAAAAGTGCAGTTGTAGTATTTGAAATAAGTGAACTCAAACATGCTGAAGTAATAGCAAGAGAGAAGATAATTCCCCTTGGTGTATTAGGAAATAGCGTTAAAAGTTTATTTGAAATATACTTATGCAACTCTGTTTTTTGAGTAGCAATAGCTATCATAAAACCACCTAAGAAGAGAAAAATTATTGACTTTGAATAATTAGAAGCTGTTTCATTGGTGCTTAATATATCAAAAGTAGGGAAAAGTAAAATAGGCAATAAGGATACAACCCCTAAAGCTAAGCCCTCATTTGACCATAATACTACGAGTAAAAATATTATAGAGATTAAAGTTGCATGTTGAGTTGAAAAGTAAAAACTTAAAAGATAAAAGAAAATTACTGATAATGCAATTGTTATAATGATTTTTTTCAATTTATTTCCTATATAACTTATTTTTGTTTTGGTCTAAATGGTTTAATAACCTCTTCATTACACTCTAAAAAAGGTCCTTCCATCAAATCAATACAATATGGAATTGCTGGGAAAACTGCGTCTAAACACTCTCTTATAGATTTAGGTTTTCCGGGAAGATTTACAATCAAAGAACTTCCTCTTAATCCTGCTGTTTGTCTAGATAAAATAGCTGTTGGTACAAACTTTAAAGACTCTGCACGCATAAGTTCTCCAAAGCCTGGCATCATTCTATCACATACATTTTCTGTAGCTTCTGGGGTTACATCTCTTTTTGAAGGTCCTGTTCCACCAGTAGTTACTACTAAACAACAATTTTCATTATCAACTAGGTCTTTTAAGGTATTTTCTATTGTTTCTTGGTTATCTTCAATACATTTGTATACTGGTTCCCATTTGCTAGTTAAGTAATCATTTAATGTATCAATAATAGCTTTACCTGATAAATCTTCATATACACCTTGACTTGCTCTATCACTTGCAGTTATTATTCCAATTCTTATTTTCATAAAATTCCTTTTAAAATATGTCCATGATTTTTCATAAAATAAACAGTTGAAAAATCTTTAAAAAATTCATAGGCTTTTTTTGAGTCTATTATTTTATCTTCTTTACCTAAATAAACTTCTATTTTAGTTCCTTTTTTTAAAAGCTGATTTATTTTCTCTTCATCCCACTTATAAGTTAAAAGAGTTTGTAACTCTTCAAAGGAGCCTTCTTTAAAATACTTTGAGACATCAATACTTGAAGGATAAGATATATTTTTTAAAAAGTTTTCACAATAACTCTTTGAATCTTTTTTGAAAAACATTAATTGCATTCTTTCAAATTTTTGATTTTGAGTTTGAAAAAATGCAGGAGAAAAAAGTTGAATTAAATCAATTCTTTTGTCACTATTTAAAGCCTCTTCAAATACCTTTATAGCTCCATATGAAAAGCCAGAAAGTGTAAAATCATTTTCTATTAAATATTCACAAAAGAGTTCTTTTTCATTATTTAAACAAAAACCACTGAAGTAATTAGATTTCATTTTCTTCTATTACTTCATTTTCTATCATAATTTTTGACAATCTAGTTATGTCCGCATAATTTTCATCAAAAATAGTTTTTAATTCAACTTTAGTTTGATCAATTAGCTCTTTACTTTCTCTAGCCATTGCAAATTTTTCAACCATCTCTTTTGCTAATTTATTCGCTTTTTCTAAATCCTCTTCAAAAATAGCATATTGCTCATCTTTTAAAACTTCAATTCCAATACTTCCAGCTAGATATTTTTTAAGTTCATTTTTAAGCTGATTTTTTGAAGGAAATACACTATTTAGTTTCGTACTATTTTCATCAAATAGTGAAACCTTTTGTTTTGTAATAAAAGCTTTTGAAGCTTGATAAATAGATAATACCTCTTTTTCACTGTTTGATAAAATAAAATTCTCTTTTTTACCAAATTCTAATTTATTTTTTGCGATTTCTATGTGTTTTTGTTCAAGTACTTTATCATCAGATTTTATCATGTATAACATAGCTTCATTTATAAGCGTTGAAATAGAAGCAGATGAAAATCCAGAAAGATTAGTTGTAAGAGTTTCTATATCAATATTATGTTTTATTGATTTTAAATATAATTCTAAAATTTCTCTTCTATCATTTATATTTGGAAGTGTGATTTTAACCCTTCTATCAAATCTTCCAGCTCTTAAAAGTGCATCATCAAGTACTTCTATTTTATTAGTTGCTGCTATTACTATTACACCATTATCACCTTCGAAACCATCCATTTGAGTTAGAAGTTCATTTAGTGTTGATTCTCTCTCATCATTTGATTTTCCACCTCGCTCTTTTCCAATAGCATCAATTTCATCAATAAATATTATAGAAGGAGCATTTACCTTTGCTTTTTGAAATAATTCTCGAACTCTTTTTGCACCCATTCCCACATATATTTGTACAAAACTTGCCCCACTTTGATAAAAAAATGGAACATTTGCTTCACCTGCAACTGCCCTTGCAATCAAAGTTTTACCGACACCTGGAGGTCCATAAAGTAAAACACCTTTTGGTAGTTTAACTCCATATTTAAAATATTTTTTAGGATTGTGTAAAAACTCTACTATTTCTTCAAGTTCTTCTTTTACTTGGGCAATACCTGCAACATCTTTAAATGTAGTATTTGGTTTTACAGCTTCAATATGAGAATTTTCTTCATCTGGAACTTCTTCATTCACAGCTTTTCTTTTTTCAAGTTCTTGCGCAAATATTGAATTTTTCACTTTATTTCTATTGATAAATTCTTGTATCTTATCTCTTTTTAATCTTGCAACTACTGCAAAAATCAAAAGAAATACAATAAAAACTAAACCAAAACTATAAGTACTAGTTTGGATATATGATGAACTTTTGTAAATAGTATAAAAAAATAGTACAACTAACGCTATACCTGATAGAAGCATCAGTTTTAAGTTCTTATCTCTATTATTTTTCATGTCATTAGAATTTTGCAACATTGATTTTATCCTTTGCTTCATAATTCTCTATAAAAACCCAATCCCCAACCAAGTCAGCACTACTTTGGATTTCTATTTGATTAAAATATTGATCTAATCCTATATATTTTCCATTTTTTTCTTGCTCAATTAATACTTCTAAAGTAGTTTTATTGTTTTTTCTAAAATTATAATTTTTTTCATCTATTATTGAAACAAGTTCATTATATCTAGCTTTTGCAATATCACCTTTTACTTGCTCTCTCATTGTGGCACTTGGAGTTCCATCTCTTTTTGAGTAAGTAAATGCATGTACATGAGTAAGGGGGAATCTATGCAAGTTTTCAATTGCTTCGTTCCATAACTCATCTGTTTCACCAGGATGCCCTACTATAAAATCTGTTCCAAGAGCATAACCTTTATCTTTTAGAAATTCAAAAAGTTCTAGGTCACTTAGTACTTTATTTCTTCTATTCATGATTTCCAGCATCTTTTTAGAAGTATGTTGAAGTGCTATATGTAGATGTCTTGCCATAAATGGCTCATCTATTATCTCTTTAAATTCATCATCTATTTGAATAGGCTCTATACTTCCCATTCTAATTCTTCTAACACCTTTGATTAAAGAGATTTTTTTAAGAAGTTTTGCTAAAGAAGTATGCTTTTTCTTACCATAAGAACCAACATTTGTACCAGTTAGAATAAACTCTCCAAAGCCATTACTAGCAAGTGTTGTAATTTGTTCTAAGATTTTATCTTCACTATAACTTCTTGCATCTCCTCTTACATAAGGAATGATACAATAAGAACATCTAAAGTCACATCCCTCTTGTATTTTGATAAAGGCTCTACTTTTACCTACAAACTCTTCAACAATAGTTTCATCAATATGTTCTAAATCACCAGCATTGAAAAATCGTTCTTCATTTTTAAGAAGTTCATTGATATTTTCTTTTTCACTATGTCCAAATAAAGAATCAACTTTCTCTTCTTTAAACAAAGTTTCACCCTTTGTCCAAACTCCACAACCTGTGAAAACAACTCTTGGTTTATTTGGAAGTTTATTTAGTGAGTTTATATAACCTCGTGCTGTACTATCTGCACTATTTGTAACTGTACAAGAGTTGATAACAACTACATTTGCACTCTTTTCATCTTGTGTTATTTCAAAATCTTTTAAATTACTCATCATAACTTGAGTATCGAAAACATTTGTTCTGCAACCAAAGGTTTTAAAATAAACTTTTGGTTTTGTATTTGTAAAATTCATATTCTATGGAGCCTCTGGTAAATCTGCTGGGGGAACGCGTTCTGCTTGGTTCGACCCTAAATTAATTTGTTGTGTAGGATAAGCTATTGTAATATCATCCTCTGCCATAAATGCCTGCAAAATTTCTGGAGACATTGTACTTCTTAAAACTAGTGCTGCATAAGAGTTTGTAAGATACCAAGAAGAAATAACAATCCCATAAGGCTCAACAAAAGTATAAACTCTAGGTTCAACTCCTGTTGCTCTTAGGTTATATTTATTTCTCATTTTTGATAACTGTTTTCTTGTAATATCAGTATAACCTTTTGAGTAGTGTTTTAATATCTCTTTTGCTATATGCTGTGCTTTTTTATAATTTGAATCAAAAGTAATAGTAATATCAATACCATCCCAAACAGTTCTTAGTCCTGAGTGAGTATAGTTTGCAATCATTTCAGAAAAAACATAGTTATTTGGTATAAAAAATATTCTTCCTGTTCTTCTATTTACTTTATAAGAAGTAAGAGTAATATCTTCTCTAATAGTAATTTTAAATAATGAGATATCAAGAACATCCCCAACTGCTTCAACACCACCTCTTGTAACTTTTATTCTATCTCCAACTTGAATAGAACCAGAAGTAACTATTACCATCCATCCAAAAATAGACATAAACCAGTCTTTTAAAGCAATAGCAATACCAGCAGATGCAAACCCTAAGATAGTAATAACATAAGAGACATTATCAATATATGAAAAAAGCACAATCAATACAATCAAAAGAACTAAAACAAAATTTATAACTTTGTTTGCCATATAAAAGTTTTCATTTTGAGAAAAATACTTTTTAAGAGCAAGTTTTACTAAAAATGAAAATATAAAGACAACAGCAATTATAGAAAAAATAATAAATGATTTTGAAATTTGCTCTGCTATTTGACTATCAGTTTCTAAAACAACTTGTTCGATTTTTCTTGTATAAACTTCACTAGTAGTAGACAAAATCTCTAAAACCATATTGAAGTCTTTTTTCTCACTATCTAAAAAATTTATTTTCTTTTCATACTCATCTTTTGGATCTAAATTATATAAATCAAGGTATAAAAGCATCTTTTCATCTAAAAGAGTAATCAACCTTGAAACTTCATCAATAGTTCTATTAAACTCTTTTTTGTGATCTTTCATTTTCTTTTTATATGAAAGAGCATTGATAATACCAAAAGGGTTTGTTATAGGTTCATATTTCTCTATTTCTGGAGGATCAATCAACTTTCCAATAGGTGAATCTTTATATTCAGAGATAAGTTCTAACTCATTTTTTTTGATTCTAATTTTATTTTCTACTTTGTATAATAAATCCCTATTTTTCTTATTTACATCTGTTAATTCATCTTTTAAAGAGTGTAACTCTTTAGAAATACTTCTATATGCAATATAATTAGAGTATCTTTTTATTAAAATATCATCTTCTAATAAATCATCTATTCTTCTAATTTCTAAAAGATAATTATCAATCTTAGCTTTAACTTCAGGCGTTGGTTCTAACATAACTAACTTAGACTCTTCTTGAGTATTTACATTTTCATTTGTAACAGCAGAGTCATTTGGATTTTCGATTTTTGCAGCACTTAAATTTATAACAAATACAATAGAAAAAATCAGAAAAAATATTTTTCTCAATTAAAATCCTTTTAAAACATCAATAATATCAGTTTTGCATACTTCATCAGTGATTTTACAATCACCAATACCAACGGGCAAGATAAATTTAATTTTATCATCAAGGCTCTTTTTATCTAAGAAAAAGTGCTCATAAAAATCTTCCACATCACTTATTTTATAAGTTGTGGGAATATCATATTTTTCCAAAACTTTTTTTACTCTTATAGTATCTTCTTGGCTCATAAGTCCTACTTTTTTTGCTACTTCATTTGCCATAATCATACCAATACCTACAGCTTCACCATGTAGATATTTTGAGTATTTTGTTTCATTTTCTACTACATGTCCAAAGGTATGTCCATAGTTTAAAGCAGCTCTTATTCCATTTTCTTTTTCATCTTGAGATACAACCCAAGCTTTTGTTTCAACAGATTTTTTGATGGCAACTTTTATGTTTTCAACATTTGTCAAATCATTTTGTTCAATCCATTCAAAAAATTCTTTATTGAAAGTTACTGCCATTTTTACAATTTCTGCAATTCCAGCGGAGAATTCTCTTGCAGGCAAAGTAGTCAAAAAGTACGGGTCAATGTACACAGCTCGTGGTTGATGAAAAGCTCCAATTAAGTTCTTCCCAAACTTATTATTTACACCAGTTTTACCTCCCACACTTGCATCAACTTGAGATAACAAGGTCGTGGGTACTTGTATAAAATCAATACCTCTTTGGTAAATTGCTGCACAAAATCCAGTCATATCACCAATTACACCCCCACCAAATGCAATTAACAAAGATTTTCGATTTAGTCTATTTTCAAAACAATGATTTAAAATCATATCAATGGTTTCCATGTTTTTATACTCTTCACCATCGGGTATAGTTACTATGCTTAAGTTATCACATTTTATTTTATTTTTTAAATATTCTAAATGGTATCCACTAACAGTTGGGTTTGTTACAACTACAACTTTTCTATCAAAAGTCAACTCTTTTAATTCATCAATTGTTATGTCATATGAAATATTATTTGGTAGTTTTATATTTACAATCATTTATTAATTTCCAGCTTTATAAAGTGGATAGATTATATCTAAAAAGATTTAAGAAAAGATAATGTTTTTATTAGGGTGTTTTTATATATTTGTATTAATATTTTCTTTTATTTCAATTTCTAAAATATCTGATTTTATTTTATGATAATAATACTCTTGTTGTTTATAAGGTAAAAGTTCTAAATACTGTTTTATTAACTCTACATAATCTTTTTCTTCATTATTTTTATTTTTTTTAAGAAACATTTCTCCTTCACCTGATATTAACCATTCAATTGAAATGTTATATCTTAAATTCAACTTTTCAAGAAAGGTATGGGGTATGTCTTTTACTTTAGCTTGTTCGTAACTTTGATAAGTTCTACTTGGCATACTTAAAGCTTCAGAAAAATCTTTTTGTGAAGAGAAATTCAAAGCTTCTCTAACATGTTTAATTCTTTTATAAATCAATATTATGTTTCCTATGCAACAATTTAATGTATTTTTTACTTGACTTTGAACATTATATTGTGATATTATCAACATTATAATGTTTTATGTGTATTTTGTTATCCGTTATAACTTATAAGAATACCGAAAAATCGTTTATTAATCAAATAAAGTTTATAAAATAATTATTTAGTAGATACAAATAAATATCTATTTTAGGAAATAAAAAATGTTAAAAATTAAATTTAATTCAGATACTAAAAAATTTGATTTATATAAAGAGACTATTGAAAATAATGAAATAAAAGAAGTTTTTAAAGAGAGTTTAACCCATGAAGAGATGAATGAAAAAATAAAAGAATATAGTGCCCAAATATCTAATATAACAAATAATATAAATATCTTCTATTTAGCTGTACAAAAATATCCTTCTAATCAAGTTCTAAAATTGGAATAACTCTTTTAACTTTTTGTGATCTAATATTTTAATATGACCCTTATTATTTTCAATGATTTTATCTTTTTTTAGTTTTGATATTTTTCTTGATAAAGTCTCAGGAGTTATGTTTAATATAGAAGCAATTTTTACTTGTCTTAAGCTTGAAAGGATATCTTCATTTTCATATAAAAATTGTGTTATCTTTATATTACTATCTGCTGTTATGTTAAAGTTAATAAAGTTTTCTAAAGCTTTTATTTTCTTAGTAAGTGATTTAATTAGCATCATTGAGATTTCTGGCTTGTATAAAAAGTTTTCTTTAAATTTATTATACTCTATTACATAAACTTCTGAATCTACTTCAAAAGAACAATTAGCAGGATAAGGTATCTCTTCATAATTTGCAATTTCTGCTATAAAAGTAGGTGATCTTAGATTATGAATTATTATTTCATTATCTTTGTAATCATGTTTGTACACTTTTACTATTCCACTTACTAAAAGATATAAATATTTTGCCTCATCACCTTTATAAAAAAGTATTTCATCTTTTTTATAACTTTTTTTTCTACTTATTTTTTCTAGTTCTTTTTTCTCTTTTTCATCTAAAGAATCAAAGAAGTAATATTCATGTATATTCATTATTTATCTTTGTATTGATTGGTATCAATTTAATTTCTTTGATTTTATGCAAAGATTACAAAATTTAAAATTAATCGGAGAATAAAATGACAATTAAAGAGTATATGACACATAATCATAAAGAGTGCGATGAACTACTAGCCCAACTTGAAAATGAAGTAGAAAATGGAAATTGGGATAAAGTATTAAAGTTAAGTGATGAGTTTAAACATGAGACTTTAAAACATTTTGATATGGAAGAGAGTTATTTGTTTCCTATGTTTGATGAAAAGTCTTCAACTGGTGGGTGTGGACCAACAAAAGTTATGAAAATGGAGCATGACCAAGCAAGAAGTATATTCCCCAAAATAGAAGAAGCCATAAAAGATAAAGATAGTGATAGGTTTTTTGGCCTTAGTGAATCATTGATGATACTTATTCAACAACATAATTCAAAAGAAGAACAAATGCTATACACAATGATACAAAATATCTTCAATAATGATAATGATACTATTGTAGAAAAATTACAATCTTATGAATTCAAATAAACCTATTATCTTAGATGTAAGTGAGCTTGAAGCTCCTTACCCTCTTTTAAAAGCTTTAGAGGCTATACATGAAATTAAAAATGATGAAACACTTATTTTCATACATAGAATGTCTCCTTGTAAGCTTTTTGAAGCATTAGAAAAAAATAGTTTAAATTATGAAGTTATAAAAGATGATGAGAACTATTTTGAGATGAAAATTTATAAAGGCAACAAATGAAAATGCAAGGTTTATCACTAGATCAAGCTCCACCTTATAAAATACCGATGATATATTATATTATTGCTAGTTTTTATTTGGTGGGATTTTGCCTTTGCATGTTTATTTATGCAAGTGGTATTGAAAATAGATATTATTATGAAGCTATTTCAATAACTCATATATTAACTTTAGGCTTTTTTACCCATGTTATGATTGGTTCATTATTTCAAATGATTCCTGTGATTATTGGTGTTGCATATAAAAAAGTAAATTTTCAAGCGATATTTGTACTTCTTTTTTTAAATGCAGGAACAATATGTTTTATAATAAGCTTTTTATTTTCAATTAAAATCTTTATGCATATTGCATCTTTGTGTTTGTTAATTGCACTTATATTTTTTGCACTAAGTACTTTTTTTACTATTTTAAAAACCCAAGACAAAAATCCTACAGTTAAGACATTTTTAACAGCACTTAGCTTTTTATTTTTGGGAGTAATTTTGGGAGTAATTACCTTAATAAATCATGGTAGTGGTTTTACTTCTAAAAACTTTGCAGATGTACATATTACTTCTATCTTCTTTGGTTGGTTAATCATGTTAATAAGTGGAGTTTCATACAAAGTGGTTCCTATGTTTTATGTGACAAAAGAGTATCCACTTTTTATAAAAAACCATTTTTATTGGATAATTTCATTGATTCTAATTCTCTTATCACTTTTTATAATTACTGATTCAAAGTTTGTGCCATTATTTAAAACTCTATTAGCTGTATTTACATTAATCTTTTCACTTACCACAATATATTTACTAAAAAATAGAAAAAGACCAAGAATAGATACCACTATAAATCTTTGGTTCTTTGCTATGATAAACTTATCTTTTGCTTGTGTTATTTGGATGACAAGTATTTGGATAAAGATTGATTTTGATTTTCTACTTGCAGTTGTTTTTGGTCTTGGTTTTGCATATTCAATAATAAATGGCATGTTATACAAAATAGTTCCATTTCTCACATGGTTTCATCTTAGCTCAAAAATGATTTTTGATGCAGAAATGTCGCAAGTTATAAAAAGTAAATATATGAAAATTCAATACAATATTTTTATTGTTAGTTATTTTGTATTTTTATTGGCTCTTTTATTTAAACCTTTTATTTATGTAGCGATTCTTTTATTTCTAATTTCATCTATGATATTAAGCTATAACATCATAAATGCATTTAAGTATTACAAAAGCCTAAACAAAACTATTTAGAGTAAAAAGAGATTCCTTCGTCAAGTAATCTCTTTACAACTTTTTGACTTAGTTGAGATTTTAATTCCATGATTTGATGATAAGGGGCTACATACCAAATACGAAGAGTAAAAAAAGGCTCTTTTGAATCAGGAATAAGATGTATTCTTGGTCTAAATTCTCTTGAACGCATATCATATCGTTTCTTCATACTTTGAAACTGTTTATTGGCTACTTCCATATATCTTTCAGTCATTTCATAAGCAACCTCAAAAGCTATTGTCTCTACTTTATGTGTATCTTCTCCAAAAGGAATACTTAGTTCTATCATGTCATAGATATTTTTCATCTTGTCATGGGTATAGTTATATACATAATTATTTACAAAAACATTATTTGCTATAAATATTATTCGTCCTGCAATTTTTATTTTTGAAGAAGTAGTATTATTTATACTTTCATATAAACTTACTTTAAAAAGTGATATTTCAATAACTTCACCAATAACAGGATTTCCATCAATATTAACTAAAATTCTATCACCTATTTGGATCTGGTTACCAAGTATCAATTGAAGCCAAGAAGCAATACTTTGCAAATACTCTTTCATAGCAATAGTCATTGCAGCTGCAATCACACCAATAAGAGTTGCAGCATAAATTATATTATTAATATTAAAGGCAATTGCCACTAAAAATATTATTATAAAAAAAGTAATATTTAAAACTTTTTTTACTTTAAATAGTTTTTCTTCATTATCAATTTTTTTGATAATAAAATATTTTATAATATAAAATGATATAAAAAGTAAAATTATAATTGATAAATTTAAAAGGTGTGTTACAAATTGGGTTTCTCCATACTCTTTTAAAGCATTAAAATATAAATCTTTTGTACGATTTAAAACTTCTTCTTTACCCTCTAATAATCCCTTGGCATTTTCAAAATATGCTATTTCTTTTTGTAATTGTTCTTCTTTTTGAAGGTTTTTATTATCTTGTGAAACAGTAAGTTTAAGTTCATTTTCTAAATATTCAACCGCTTCATCATACTGGTTTTTTAAAAAATTTAACCTTTGAGTTTGAGCAGCAAATTTTATTTTTTTACTTGCAAAAAGATATTCTATTAGATTTATATCTTTGACATTTGTATTAATTGTTACCTTGTCTAACATACTATTAAAACTTTTTGGTAATTCATCAAGTATTGCTTTTTTGCTTTCTTGAAGACTCAATAATTGTTTTAATTCAGCTTTTTGTTGAGGATTAGCTCTTCTTATTTCGCTTTCAAGTTGTCTGATATGTTCATCAAGAGCTTGTGATTTTTGAAGATTATTATAAACTTGAAGCCAACTATTATTATCTTTATCTATAATATTCAAGTCTTCAGCAAAAATCCCTTTTGCTAATATACAAAATACAAATATAATACTTAATAATTTTTTCACAACATCCCCATATTATTTTTTATAAATGTATATTAACATAATCCTCTTTTTACTTTATAGTCTAAACTTCTCAAATAACTCTTTTTTATCTTTTTTTATTTTAATCACAGAGCCATAAATTCTTTTTTTAAATTTATTGTATAGTTTTATTTGTAATAAAATTCCCAATACTCCTAAAATACTCAAATACACCAATAATATTTTTAAATCAGATGAAAAGTAATCAAATAACATTGCACTAGCACTTCCTGCAACAATAGCACCTGAAATCATAAAAGACCTTATCATCAAATAATCTTTTAAATGTACCTTCTCTTCTTGCATAAAATCTACAGTATGTATTCTTGATACTTCAAAAGTAATACCTTGAATAGTAAATATAGTCAAAATAACATATGTAAAGGTCAAAATCGAAGAAGAAAATACTAGATAAGAAAATATTTGAATAACATCTAAAATTATAGCAAACATATAAATCTTATAAATCTTTATATTTTTAAATAAAGGTTGAATAAATCCATCCAATGCACCAACAAGCATATAAAAACTAATCATAAATACAGGTAGATAAGTTCCTTCTAGTTTTGTGACAAATGGAATCAATGTCCAATCAATGTAAGTGGTTAAAAATAGTGTTAGTGATTGTATTTTTAAGAAGCTACTACTTCTTATCTCTTTAAATATAGGGGCATAGTTTCTAAATGCCATGTGTTCGCCTTTGAAAAAACGAATTATACTACAGTTTTTAGAGTTTGAATCAAAATAAAATATTTATTTTTTGTACAACACTTTTATCATCTTAACTGCTTGTTTTAAAAGGTTTTCATGCTCTTCTTTTGGTAGAGTTGGGGCACCATAAAATTGTTGATATAAAACAAAAGATTTTATCATACCAATAAATTGTCTTGAAACAAAAGAACTACTTTCAAAATCTAATTTTCCATCTTTTTTAGCATCTTCAAACCATTGGGCAACTGTTATCATACAATCATCCTTTACTGTCTCTAAAACTTTTAGACCAATTTGATTTTTTTGAATCATTACAATTGTTGCAATCTTTATCAAAGTAATATTTTCTTCATCACTCAAGAAATCTAACTCTTGTTTACCCATTTCATATAGTTGTTCTTCTATTGGCTTATCTTTATTATAAGTGTATTTGAAACTTTCATAAAGTCTATCTTTTAAAATCTCAGTAATAGCTATAAACAATTCTTCTTTATTTTTAAAGTGGTTGTAAACAGTAGCTTTAGATACATTTGCTTCCTTAGAGATTGTATCCATGCTAGAGCCTTCAAATCCTTTTTCATAAAATTCACTTATGGCAGCTTTTAGTATTGCTTTTCTTTTCTCTTCATTTAATGGTCTATTTTTTTTCATAAATGAATTGTATCTAAAATTATATAAATAAATATAAAATAAACTAAACTGTATAGTTTATTTAGAATTAAGGATTTTATATTAGAATTCTTCTTATAGTTCAAAATAAGGAAAAAAGATGTCTTTCAAAATAACAGTTGATGAAAAAAAATATGATTTAGATATAAATCCGGAAACACCATTACTTTGGGTGCTAAGAGATCATTTAAATCTTACAGGTACAAAGTTTGGATGTGGAGTGGGACAATGTGGAGCATGTACCGTGCTTTTGGATGACAAAGCAGTACGAGCCTGTCAAACTCCTATTAATACAATAGGAAATAAAAAAATAACAACTATAGAAACCCAAACAGATAAAACTGTACAAAAACTACAAAAATTTTGGGTACAAGAAGATGTTGTTCAATGTGGATATTGTCAATCAGGACAAATCATGAATGCAGCAAGTCTAGTAAAAACAAATCCAAAACCAAGTGAAGAAGAGATAATAAAAGCTATGGATGGCAATATCTGTAGATGTGGAACATACAACAAAATAAAAACAGCTATAAAAGCTGCAACAGCGGAGGTGTAAGATGAAAAGAAGAGATTTTTTAAAAACAACTACAGCTGTAAGTGCAGCATATGTTATTGGATTTTATATTCCAACTAAATCAAGAGCTAGTGAAACTAAAAAAGATGAAAAAGCCTTACAACCAAATGCTTTTGTAGAAATTACACCTGATAATAATATCAATTTTATAATTGGACAAGTTGAGATGGGACAAGGTACATATACAACATTGGCTATGTGTATAGCTGAAGAGTTAAATGTACATTGGGAAGATATAAACTTTAAACCTGCAAATATAGCACCAATATATAATAGTCTTTTTGGTCCTTTAATGATAACAGGTGGTTCATCATCTGTATTCAGTAAACAATTAGAGATGAGAAAAATAGGAGCAGCAGTTAATGAAATGCTAATTACTGTAGCTGCTAAAAAATGGAAAGTAAGAGCTTATGATGTTTATACAAAAGACTCAAAAGTATTTAATAAAAAGACAAAAGAGAGTTTTAAATTTGGTGATTTAGTAAGTGATTTATCATCGATGAAAGTTCCTACTAATCCTAAAATAAAAGAGTTAAAAGATTGTAAATTTGTAGGGAAACCACACTCAAGACATCCAAAAGAGATGTGGGAAAAAGTTACAGGAAAAGCAGAATTTGGAATAGATGTTAGAATTCCAAATATGAAATATTCAGCAGTTTATCACCCTACTGTTTTTGGAGCAAAAGTAAAAAGTTTTGATGCAAGTAAAGCCTTAAAAAAAGAAGGTGTTATAAAAGTAAAACAAATCCCTTCAGGAATCGCAGTTATTGCTGAACATTGGTGGATAGCAAAAGAGGCATTACTTGATATAAATGTTGTTTGGGATAAAGATGAGTTCAAAAACACAAGTGATAAAGAACTAAATGAGCAATACTCAAAAGCGATGGAAAAAGATGGGTCATCTATGAGAAAAGATGGAGATTCTAAAAAAGCTTTTGCAAGTGCTGATAAAACAATCGAAGCTGAGTATGACTTTCCATTCTTAGCCCATGCTCCAATGGAGCCATTAGGAATAGTAGTTCACCATGAAAAAGATAAAGCAACAGTTTGGTCATCATCACAATCACAAACTATGGCTTTAGGGGCTATTACAAATGTATTAGGTGTAAAAGGTGAAAATGTTACATACCATACTCCATATTTAGGTGGAGGTTTTGGAAGAAGAGGAGCTATTAATGGAGACTTCGTTTTAGATGGAGCTTTTGTTTCAAAAGATGAAGAGTTCCCAATTATGACTTTATGGACAAGAGAAGATGACATCAAGATGGGTAACTATAGACCAAAATATAAAAACAAAGTAAAAGTTGCCTTAGATAAACATGGAGATATAACAGCTTTTGATGCAAAAGTAGCTTCTCAATCTATTTTCAAAGGTTCTCCTTTTGAAGCCTTTGGATTTAAAAATGGAGTAGATGGAGCACAAAAAGAGGGATTGGTAGATCATCCTTATGATATAGATAGTCATGATATGCAAGCCTTTACAATGGATTCACCAGTACCAGTATTATGGTGGAGATCAGTTGGACATACACAAAGCTCACCAACAGTTGAAGGTATAGTTGATGAAGCAGCATTTGCAGCGGGTGTTGATCCTATTGAATATAGAATAAATATGTTAAAAGACCATAGATTTATAAATATATTAAAAGATGTGGCAGAAAAAGCAAATTGGAAAAATAGAAAAAAAGAGAAAAATGTAGGTTATGGTGTAGCTATTCACGAATCTTTTGGAACTATTTGTGCTCAAATTGCAAAGGTGAGAGTTACAAAAGATGATTTCAAAGTAGAAAAAGTATGGGCAAGTGTTGATTGTGGATTTGCATTCAATCCCCAAAATGTAAAAAACCAAATATCAGGTTCTATTAACTTTGGTATTGCAGCACTTAAATATAGTGAAATAACAATAAATAATGGTGAAGCCTTACAAAATAACTTCTATGATTATACAGTAAGTAGAATCTCAGATTCTCCAGAAATTGAAGTAAATATTATAAACTCAGGTGAAAAAATAGGTGGGATAGGAGAACCCGGTGTTCCTCCAATCTTAGCAGCAGTACCAAATGCACTATTTGATGCTACAGGGAAAAGATACCACTCTATGCCAATTAAAATAGGTTAATAAATTATGTTCGAAAATAAACAGTATTTAAAATTTATTCAAAAAAGTAAAAAAGAAGGTCTTGATTTAGTAGGAGTTAGTGTTATCCAAACACTAGGTTCTACATATGCAAAGGCTGGAAACCTTATGCTTATAAACTCTAACTTTGAGTTTGTAGGTGTTTTAGGAAGTAAACATTTACATAAACAAATATTAGAGTATGCAAAAACTGCCTTTAAAAATCAAAAATCAAAATACTTTGAAAATATCCCAAAAGATGAATCCTCAGGACATGGAAGTAGTAAATATTTTCTTCAAGTATTTTCAAAAAAAGATGATTATGGAGTATTAGGTCTTGCTTTAAAAAATTTTGATAAAACACTAATTAGAAATATAAACAATGATGATTATGTATTTACAGATAGAACTACAGTGACAAAATTTGAAGATGATAAATTCTATCAAGAAATCAAAATGCCCTACTCTATTTTAATATTTGGTTCAGGTGCTCATGTTACATCTTTTATAAGTATGGCTAACCTAATGGGTTGGAATACTACACTTATGGACATAAATATCAATAAAGATTATGTAAATGAAGTAGATAAAATAATAGAGTTAGAGAACTTTGAAGATATCTTAACTATGGATTTAAGTGAATATAATGCTTCAGTTATATTAAGTCATAGTCCAAAAACAGATGATACTTATCTAAAAGCACTACTTAATTCAAAAGTTGAATACATAGGTGTTATGGGAAATAAAATAAGCATGAGAGATAAAAAAGAAAAATTCAAACTTGAAGATGATAAAAGATTCTTTGCCCCTGTTGGTTTTGAGATAGGTGGACATACACACCAATCAATAGCCCTATCAATATGTGCACAAATAGAAGCTAGAAAAAATGGAAAAATCCATTAATCTAGCTATTTTAATATTAGCTGCTGGAACTTCAAGTCGTCTTGGAGAGCCAAAACAACTATTAAAATTAAAGGGTAAAACGCTTATAAATATTGCAATTGAAAAAGCTATGAGATTAACTTCAAATGTAACAGTCATCTTAGGTCACAAAAGTGAAGAGATAAAAAAAGATATAGAAAATCAAAAAATAAATATACTAACAAACGCAAACTACGAAGAAGGTATGGGAAATACTATATCCTTTGGAGTATCAAATATAAAAGAAGAAAAAGTTCTAATAATGCTTTGTGACCAGCCTTTGATACCAATAAAACATTATGAAAACCTAATAAAACTATCAAATAAAAATGAAGAGAAAATCATCTGTTCAAAATATAAAAATCAGTACGCTGTACCTACAATATTTCCTAAAAAGTATTTTGAAGAACTTCAAAATCTAAAAGGAAACAAAGGTGCAAAACAACTCTTTATAAAACATGAGCCAATAAGTGTTGCCTTAGCTGATAATTTTTCTTTCGATGTGGATACGAAAGAGGATTGGCAAAAGTTACTTAAGAACTCTTAATCCTGCCACTTTGAAGCCCATTGTTTTTGCTCTTCTTTTGTAAGAAATGTCCAGATAACTATTCTACTTATCTTTTGCCCATGTTGCATCTCTATAGTATCATATTCTGTAGGTTTTACATAATCAATAGTGTCATAGATAAATTGTAGATTGTCTTTTTTTGATACGATTGTACTAAACCAAAAACAGTTTTTAGAATACTTTTTGCTCTGTTTTATCATAGCTTTTACAAAGGCTACTTCTCCACCTTTGCACCAAAGTTCATTGCTTTTTCCACCAAAGTTTAATGAAGCTTTATTTACAAGTTGTTTTGTAAGATTTTGAACTTTTCTTTTACTTCCAGCTTGGGCTTCTTCTTGGGATTTGTGAAAAGGAGGATTACATAAAGTAAAATCAAATCTATCATCTTCTTTTATGATACCTGTAAAGATACTGTCATGGTTTGTTTGTAATCTACACTCAACATTACCCTTTAAAGAGTCATTATCTTCTATAATCTTTTGAGATGACTCAATAGACTCTTTTTCGATGTCACTTCCTACAAAAGACCAGCCATAAACACTATTTCCAACTATTGGATAGATACAATTAGCACCTATACCAATATCAAGACCTTTTATTTTAGAACCTTTTGGTATTTTTCCACCATGAAACTCAGCTAAAATATCAGCGATATAGTGAAGATAGTCAGCCCGTCCGGGAATGGGAGGACATAAATAACCATCTGGTATTGACCATTTTTTTATATTATAAAAGTGGGAAAGAAGTGCTTTATTTAAAGCTAATACAGCCTTTGGATCTGCAAAATCAATAGATAACTCTTCATACTTATTTTTAAATACATAATCTGCAAGTTTTGGTAAACTTTTTACAAGTTGTGGGAAATCATATCTTTTGTTATGGGGGTTTCTTGGATGTAAACCTTTTTTGTGTTCTTTATGTGCCATTATATTTATCTTAGTATTTTATTTTCCGTATTGTACTTGTTTCTTCTTAGAATAACAAATTTTTTTCTTTTTTTCTAAATATTGAAATATGATTTAGATAATCGTTATTAATATTAATGTAAGAATAAATTGCTAGTATTCCATTTATTATATTACAAAAGGGAAAAGATGAAAATATCACATGCGGTTGCATTAATACTTTTAGCAAATACTATATCTTATGCGCAGACAGAAACTACTCAATTAGAAGATGTACAAGTGCAAGGGAGTTGGCTAGGAGATGCATCAACACAAACAGTTAAAAAATATGTAGGTTCAAGAACTGTTCTTGACTCTGAGTATTTAGAAAAAACACCAGCGCTTAATTTAGAAGAAGCTTTAAGAACAGTTCCAGGTATTCAAATCCAAGATGAGACAGGGACAGGTGTACTTCCAAATATATCAGTTAGAGGTTTAAAACCTGGAAGAAGTGACTACTTAAATGCTTTAGTAAATGGGATTCCTGCAACTTTGGCACCATATAGTCACTCTAGTTTATCTCTATTCCCAGTTACAATGGATACGATAGAAAAGATTGATATAGTAAGAGGAGGAGCATCTGTTCATTATGGACCAAATAATGTCGGGGGAGTTGTAAACTTTATCACGAAACCTATTTCTAATGAGTTCTCAACAACTTTAAAAGAGACCTTAACAACATCAGATGAAGGAAATCTTCTAAGTGATACTTATCTAAGAACAGGTGGTTTTGTAAAAGATGATTTAGGTTTACAGTTACAATACAATGGTATCAAAGGAGATTCATATAGAGAACACTCTGATACTGATATAAAAAATATAATATTAGATGCTGAATATTATCCAACAGATACTAGTTCTATAAAATCAACTCTTCAATACTATAAAGCAGATGCTGATTTACCAGGAGCATTACTTCCTGAAGCTTATGACAAAGATAAAAGTAAATCTCAAAGAAAAAATGACAAATTTGAAGGAAGTACGAAAAGAGCATCTTTAACATACACATTAAATCCTACAAATAACACAGAATTTAGTCTTATAAACTTTGCACAATCAAGTAAGAGAAAATTTTCATGGGGATGGAATGATGCTCAAAATAAAGGTTTTACACCACTAACAGAAGACTCTATTCGAGCTGCTGATAGAAAAATAAATGTTTATGGAATAGAGCCAAGATTTACATATTCAACTCAAAATCAAAAAATAACATTTGGTGCAAGATATGTAAATGAAGATGTTGATTATTTCTTATATCAAACAAAATTTAATGATAATATAAAAAATACTGTAAGAGATTGGAAAATAAAAACCAATGCATATGCAGGATATATTAGTGATACTATTAGTTTGATGAATGGTGATTTTACAATCACACCAGGACTAAGATTAGAAAAAGTTAAAATGAAATTTAATGATAATATTAATGACAATAATAAAAATAAAAGAATGAGTGAATATCTACCTGGTCTTAGTGTTGGATATCAAGCAACTAATGAGTTGTTTTTATTTACAAATGCCCAAAAATCACTTAAAACGCCTCAAGTTGCACAAGTGACAAAAGAAGGTGAACTAAAACCTGAATTGGCTTGGAATTATGAAATTGGAGCTAGATATACACCAAATGATATCTTTAGTGCTACAACAACTTTATATAGAATAGATTATGATAACCAAATAGAATATGTAAGAGCAGAAGATGAGTTTAAAAACTATAAAAAAACTTTACACCAGGGTATTGAGACTCTATTAAGTATAAAAGCAACTGATCATACAAAATTAACTCTTGGATATACTTATTTAGACACAAAACAAAAATCAGGGGAAAATGAAGGGAAAAAACTACCATGGGTAGCTAAACATCAATTTAGTATTGCCACTGATTATAATGTAAGCAATTATGACTTAAACCTTACAGGAATATATCTAAGCAAAACTTTTTCAGATACTGCAAATACTAAAAAAGAAAATAGTACAGGTGGTACAGGTGAAAATCCTGCTTACATGTTATGGAATACAAAAATCTCTACAAAAGTTAAGATAAATGATAATCTAAATGCTAAGTTTAGTTTTGGAATAAATAACTTGTTTGACAAAGATTATTACTTTAGAGGAGCAGATATAAGTCCAATAGGAAGAATTCCAGGACAAGGTCGAACATATAGAGTTATGGCTCAGTTTAATTTTTAGAATATTTAAACTTTATACAAATACCAAGAATTATATTTTAATAAAGAGTTTAAAGTATTATAACTTTACTTTAAACTCTTTTTGAATTTTAGCAAACAAAGCTTGAAAAACTGTTTCCCAATTTCTATCATGTTTTTGTCTAATCAATTTCATAGAATCATACATATAAGATTTTTCACCTTTATTTTCCCATCTCCAGTCTGGAAATTTTTGCAATAAAGTCCATGTTTTTACGCCTATTGCACCACAAAGGTGGGCAACACTTGTGTCTGAAGTTATAACTAAATCTAACTCTTTTGCAAAAATTGCAGTTTTTTTGAAATCAGTTAAAGAATCTGTTATATCAATGATTTTATTAGTAAAATCATTTTTTTCAATATCACTTTTTCCATCACCAACTTGTAAAGAATAAATATTAAAATTTTCGCTATTTATTAAAGGTTCAAAGTATTTTAAATCAAAGACTTTCCCTTCATAACTCTCACCTGTTATACTTGCACTCCAACAAATTCCAATATTATATTTTTTATTTTGTTTTTCTATAGCTAAAGTTTTATCCTCTTCTAGATTATTTATATATGCACTTGAACTAAAATCTTTATAATCTTTAATACCTAAGACAAAAGCTGCACTCATAATAGGAAGATGAAAATCAAATTTTGGTGTTAGTTTACTTCTATAATAAACTTCATCAATATCACAATTATTTTTTAACAGTTCCACAAGTTCATCCCGTGCTTTAAATATAATTTTACAAGAAAATTTTTCTTTTATTTGAGGTATAAATCTTGCAAACATTATACTATCACCAAATCCTTGCTCACTATGTATTAAAACAACTTTATCTTTTGCCTTAGTGTTTTTTGTAAGCATTGGTTTTGAAAATATCTCTTTGTATTTTACGATATGAGGAAGCATTTCATCTTTTTTAAATCTCCACTCATATTCAGAAAAGCCCTCTTCAAACTCACCTAAAGTTAATAATGCAGTAGAAAGATCAAAATGTGCATTTACAAAATTTGGTTCATGTGTGATTGCTTTTCTATAAGATTCTATAGCCTTTTTAACTAATCCTTGATTTTTTAAAGATGAGGCTAAATTTGCATATGCATTAGAGCCTTTTGGTTCGAGTTTAATAGATTTTTTGTGAAGTTCTTCTGCTTTTTTATACTCAAATAGTTTATTATATACATTCCCAAGATTAGTATAAGCCCCTGCACTTTTAGGTAGTTTTTCTATGGATGTTTCTAAAGCTTTTATTGACTCATCATATCGTTTTTGACGATTAAGTGCAGCTCCTAGATTACTATATACTTCCACATAATTAGGGTCTGTTTTAAGAGCTAATTCAAACATATCACTAGACTCTTTGTATCTTTTTTGTTTATATAAAATTACTGCAATATTATTAATTGCTTTTGCAAATTTTGGATTAACTCTAACAGCATTTTTGTATGCTTCAATGGCGTTATTATCTTCTCCTAAAGTCTCATAAACCATTCCAATGTTATTATGTAAATTAAAATCTTTGGGATATTTTCTCACTCCCATAACATAAACTTGTAAGGCATCTTTATATCTTTTTAAGCCCTTTAATAAGGCTGCAAAATTAAAATAACTATTTAAATAATTTGGGTCAAGTCTTAAAGACATTTGATAAGAATCAACTGATTCCTGCCATTTTTGAAGTTTACTATATAAAAGACCTAGATTGTTATAGACTTCTGCTGTTTTATACCCTTTTTCTATCAAATAAGAGATGATATTTAAAGCCTTTTCATAATCTTTATTTTTATAAGCACTTGCTGATTCTTTTAATTTATCATTATACTCTTTTTGTTTTTCTAGTTTTCTTTGGCTCATAGGATGATAAAGTGCATCAGTAATTTCTGTTAAATTAAACTCATTTAAATCAAAATCATATTTCACACTCTCATGAATACAAAGCATATTTACAGAAACTATATTATGGAAAATATTATTGTCATTATTAAAAAAATTATCTAAATTATATAAAGGTGGCAAATGCCAATAGAGTTTATATCCCATTGACCACATTAGGTTTATTAGTTTTTCTGATTTTTCTTGTCGGTCATTTTCTAAATATATAATTGGTTTGAATTTTGATACAATTTTTTTAGCCCCAAGAAGAACATCTATTTCCATGCCTTCCACATCTATTTTCAAAAAATCAAAAGCACTTACTTTATCAATAAATTCATCTAAAGTTCTTTGATAAACTTCTTTTCCATTTTCTATATTTTCTAAGCTTATTCCACCAAAATTATTACTCTTTGAATAATCTAAATCAGGTACATTTATTTTGTCAGTTTTTTGACCAACTGCTTGGTTATAAGCATCTACATTTGTAATACTATTGATTGCCAAGTTTGCACAAAGGGTTTGGAAAGCTAATCTTTGGGGTTCAAAGGCTATAACTCTACCTTTGTTAGTTACTATTTGAGATAATACTTGCGTATGGGTTCCTATATTAGAACCCACTTCAAAAACAATATCACCTTCCTTACAAGTCTTTTCAAATAAATTTGCCTCATGGATTGAAAATTCACCATACTCTTCTATTGATTTGCCAATGTACATATCATTATGATTATAAAGGCAATAACCATTTTTACCTTTTACTAATCTATTAAATCCATTATTTTCTAATAAATTTTCTATCGTAATCTCCGTTAGTTTAATTATTTATTTGATTCTAAAACTTTTTTAAAATTAGCAATAGATTTTACATGAGCATCAAATATACCCATCCAACCTTTTCTAGCCCAAGTAGCTAATATTTTATCATCAAGTTTAATAAGTTTTTGAATATCAATAATATAAAACTCTTCTAAAATTACTTTTTCTTCTTCTTGTACTTTTACATTTAAATCTTTTTTAACTAATAAATCATGCTCTTTTAGTTCTAAAATTATCTTTCTTGAAACTTCTCTTTGTCTATTTAATTCCCGTACTAATTCAATCTTATCATTTGCTTCTTTTGAAATATTTTTATCTTTATCTATTATAGATATCTTTTTATTTTTTGCTACAAATTGTGGGTTTTTATCTATTCCTATAACACTACTAGCTTCATTTTTTTCATTTCTAACATCCATATTTAAAAAAGGATATGTTCTTATAAATGCTGGTAGATAAACATTTTCTTTATTGAAAATAGTAACTTCGTTTGTAACTCCACAAAAAGCTAAGAATTCAGCATTTTCACCAGCACTTATTATAACAGTACAATCATGACTTGCATTCCAAATTTCTGTAAAACCAAGAGGTATAAGTCCGATATTTTTACCAACTTCTTTTGCTTCTACTTCCGTAAACTTTATATCTTTAAATTTTTCTTTATCCAAAACTTCTATATTTTTATACATTTTTATCCTTTTATATTTAAATTATTTTATCTCTTATTTCTTTTTAAACCCATTACTTGTTTTATGCTACAACATGTATTGTTAAATCAGTAGATGGAGTACTATTATCTGTATCTATATAATATGTACCGGCTCCCGCATCACTAATATCACCACTATTCCATGTTGTACCATCAGTTGACCAACTATAGTTATTATCTGTTGTCGTAATATTTAAAGTATCATCCCCTGCCCCACTTATTGTAAATTCATTAGATGTACCATTCCAACTATTAATTACATCTGCATCAATTGTAAATGTTCCACCAGAATCAGACAAGTCTAATTTTTCCATACTATTAAATACATTATTAAGTGAACTTTGAGCATCTTGACCGTTATATCCATGTAGTGTAATAGTATCACTTCCCGCAGAACCATCTACTTGATAATCCTTTTCACTAATTCTACTAAAGTCAAGTACAAATTCATCATTTCCTATTCCACCATTTACACTTACAGAAGATGAAGTATCTGCATTTAAGTCAGCTGTATTTGTTCCATCTCCTAAATTTAATGTTCTAATACCAGCAGTATATTCATCACTTCCAAAAGTTACAGAATCATCATTGTCACTAAAATTCAATGTTTCAAGATTTGAAACATTGCTAAAATCTAAATCACTTGTTACAGCTGAAGAGAAATCAAACTCATCATTTCCACTATTTAAATCAATATTATTAAATTTATTAGTAAAGTTATCAAAACTTGAACTATCTGTAAAAGAGAGTTTATCATCACCAGTAGCAAAATTTAAATTATCAATATCACCATTATTTATATTACTAAAGTCAGTAACACTATCAAAATTACCTGAAGTTGATAAATCTGCTGTATTACCAGATAAATTAGTAAACCCTGATTCTCCATATAAGCTATTAATATCTGATAAGGTTCCTTCGATATTAGTTACATTTGACGCATCAACATTACCTGTAGTGTAACCATTTATTTCAGATAAATTTCCTGCTGATATAGTTGTATCACTTACACTTATATTTTCATCTCCTAATCCACTAAAATCTCCAGCATTTGTTACATATAAACTATTTAAATCACTGTAGTTTCCAGTTACATTAGTTGCATTTACTATTACATCAACTGATGTTTTACCATCCAATAAATTTAAATCTGATGCTGCTGCACTTCCTGTTACTGTTAAAGTTAAAGCATCATTTGAAGAGGCATCTGTTAAGTTTGAAACTAGTGCAGCTGCTGTATCTGCTGCCACTGTTGCTGTTAATACTCCTGTTGTCACTTTTGCTACAATATTTGCGTCACTTGCACTAACTGAGGTATCAGTTAAGTGAATTGTTCCAGTATGTTCTGTAATATTTCCTGCAAATGCAGCTTTTACATCTGATGAAAGACCTGAATAATCTGCACTTATTGATTGAGCATTTAATGTAATATCTCCACTGGTTGCATCATTAATTGCTTTTAATTGGGCTAATGTTGCCGCTGTCGTTCCAGTAATTTCAATATTTACATTTGCAGCTGTATTTATACCAGTTGATTCAAGCACTGTTTTTAACTCTGCTGCACTTCCAGTTATTGTTGTTATGTTTGTATTTGTATCAATTGCAACTGATGTTTTGCTATCTAAAGTAATTAAATCAGAAGCTGATACTGTTGTTCCACTTATAGTTAAACTATATGCATTTACTTGTGAACCACTATCTTCTAATGCTGAGTTTAATGCTGAAGCGCTATCTGCTGCTACTGTTACTGTTACTATTCCACTTGTTGCATCTGCTATTGTATCTGCTTGTGTTGCACTTACTGTTCCTGTAATTGTGACTGCTTCATCCCCTTCACCATTATATTGTGCTGCATTTGTTACATATATATCATTTAAGTCACTATATGTACCACTTACACTTGTTACTGCACTCATTGTAATAACTTGATTGGTATCTCCATTTAAAGATACAAGATCACTAGCAGATGTAGCTACTCCACCAGTTTCTGCATTTACTGTTATTGTTAATACATCATTTGTATCTGTATTTGTTAATGCACTTGCCAAGGTTGATGCAGCTGCTGCTGTTACTATTACTGTTACAACTCCTGTTGTTGCAGCTGATATTGTATTTACATCACTTGCTGCTAAAGAACCACCTGTTATTAGAACTTTTTCTGTATTTCCAGTAATATTTAATGCATTTACAACCTCTGTTGCTACATTTGTTGTATTATAAGCTTCTGTAATATCTGTAATTGTATCTACACCAAAAGTATCAACTTTTGCATTTAAGTCAACTAAATCGCTTGCATCTACAGTTGTATCAGTTGTAGTAAAGGTAATATTATCATTAGCATTTACATTTGTGATTGCATCTAATGTCGCTTTTACCTCTCCTGTAGTTATGGTTGCAGTTAATACTCCATCTATAGCATTTGCTACAGCATCTACATTACTTGCATCCACATTTGTATCAGAAAGAGTTACATTACCTGCACCACTTAATACATCCGTTTTACCAGATAATTTATCAAAAGTTGTACTTAATGTAACTGCATTATTTACTACAATATTTGAATTTGCAAAATCTCCTGTAAAGGTTGAATTTGCTGTGAATTTAACTGTTCCATTTGTAGGGGTATCAAGTGTTAGAATAGAACTATAATCTTGATTACTATCAGCACTTATTTCTACAATTGCACTTCCTGCTCCTGATATAGTTTTACCAATAACTTGAGATTCACCTAATGATAAAGTACCATTTGTCGTTGTATATGTATCAAAAATATTGTTAAGATTTTTTGTTGTTAAATTAACTGTTTCATTTGAAATCAATTGAGCCGTAGCACTTGTTTCTTTTAAAACTGTTATTCCACCAAAATCATGGTCATTAGGATTACTGGTTGCTATTACTTCTAAAGTAGCACTATTTCCAAGTGTAATAGTCATAGTTTTATCATCTAAATCAGTGGCACTAAGAGTTAAAATATCTCCAGCTGCAACAGTAATACTATCAAAGTTTAATAATGTCACAGAAGATAGGTCAAGATTACTTCCACTTAATTGAAGTTCATTTGTTCCAAGTCCTCCATCAAGAGTATCTATATTTGTTATATCTGAAACTACAAATGTATCATTACCTGATCCACCGATGATTTTTTCTACATTTTTTAATGTATCTGTTTTAGAAGCATCTGTAACAGTTGCACTTGTATTTCCATTTGCAACTGTTACCGTTAATGTTGTATTTATATTTGAATAATCAACCTCATCACTTAATGAATTTCCGCCATCAATAGTACTTCCATATACATCACTTAGATTTATTGTATCTGCATTTGAAGAAAGGGTATAGTTTTCAAATCCTGCAAAATTATCATTTCCATCACCGTTAGCAGTTCCCACACCATTAGCTGTAACATTTACTGTTACACCACTTGAAGCACCAGAGAAACTTAAAGTATCTGTTCCAGTTCCACCTTGTAAAGTATTATCAAATTGGTCACCTTCTACTGTATTTGTTCCATTTGCCATTTTAATATGTCTAATTTGAGTTATACTATCACTTTGGGCTCCATATGTAGCTTGACCACTTCTTAGACTTACATCTATATTTGTACTTCCTAAGTCAGTATAATATAACCAGTTTTCAGCATTGTTTCCACCAATAATTTCATCACTTCCACTACCAGCATAAATTGTATCAACTCCAGCACCACCATCAAGTCTATTATCACCACTTACACCTTTGATAATATCTGTTTGATTTCCACCAATTAAAGTATTATCCATATTATTACCAGTAAGATTATTTGAAACTGTTGATGAACCTGTTATTGCCTCTATATTTGTAAGTTTATCAGTGTAAGCATTTCCACCAATTGTATGTTCTAAATTTGTTTCAGCTCCACTATCTCCAAGAGTTACTGTAATACCTGTAGAACTTGAAGAATAATCAACCATATCAATTTCTGTAGAACCATCTATGATATCATTACCTTGGCTTGCATAAATATAGTCATTGTTTGAGCCTGAATTAATTACCTCAACTCCAGTTCCTCCATAAATCACATCATTTCCTGAACCAGTACTTATGCTATTAGTATCACTGTTTGCCCAAATTGTATCATTACCTCCACCGGTAACTACATTTTGGATATTTGATAAGATATCTGTCATAGTACTTGTAACCCCTGTCATAGAAGCTATACCATTATGTGTTGAACTATCAAGATTTACTTTTACATTTGCAGTATGGCTATGAGTATAATCAACACTATTATTACCAGCTTCTCCATTTATAATATCATTACCTGTTCCACTATAAAGAGTATCATTACCTTCTCCTCCTAATAGTGTATTTTCACCAGAGATACCATAGATTTTATCATCTCCACTATTACCATCTAATATATTATTTGAAGAATTACCAAGGATATCATCATTTTGAAGAGAACCTTGTATGTTTTCAATATTTGTAGTAACTTGATTATATTGTGTTGCAGAGACATCAAATCTAACTCCTATTGGTCCTGTTCCACCACCAAGATTTATACTAGCTCCACTATCTGTAGTTATTAAACTAATATCTAACCAGTCACCATAACCTTGAGAGTCACCAGCTGTATTAGTACCACCATCAATATTATCATTTCCTAAACTTGCAAAAATATAATCATCACCTGCACCAGCATTTAATGTATTTACAGAATCACTTCCTCTAATCGTATCATTAAAGTCTGTACCATCTACATTTTCAATTCCGCTTACTGTTCCTGTTTGTTCTGCATTTGAACCATCTTTCCAACTAGATATAAATTTACCAGCTGTTATTGTTGAACTATCATAAGATAAAACATCAATTCCTAAGTTTACAACAACTCTTGTATTGGCACCATCAAATTTTAATGTATCTTCCCCACTTCCCCCATCTATATCATCAACACCTTTTCCTGCATATATAATATCATCATTGGCTCCAGCATCTATATTATTTGTACCAGCTTTTGCATATATAGTGTCATTTCCTGATTCACCATATATATTATCATTTCCTGTTCCACCAAAAATAAGATCATTTCCACCATTACCATTTAATACATTATTTCCAGAAACTCCAAAAATTGTATCTTCATCAGATCCACCTGAGATATTATCGTTTCCACCATTTGCCCAAATAGTGTCATTTCCATTATTACCTGAAACAACTTCTGATAAATTACTACCACTAAATATATCTGCTCTTGAACCTAAACTATAATTTTCAAAATCAGGATTTGAATTATTTATATCAAAAGCATTTGCTGGATTAGATGTGGCATATAGATAATCAGTATATCCTCTACCATCTGTTATTTGATAAAACCAATGTTCACCATCTGTAATACTTCCAACACCATTTAAATCAACAGTTAATTTACTATATTGCACTGTTTTATCTGTAATGCTTAAACTTCCAAGTCCAGTAGCTAAATTATTATAATCAGCTGCTACTATATTATTTAAAATAGTTATAGAACCTTGATTAGAACCATAATTCCCCCAATAATCTATTGTGTCAGTTCCAGCGCCACCTATTAAAGTATCACTTCCATAGTTTGAATAAACTCTATCATTACCAGCACCCATATCATATACATCTGAACCATTTCCACCAAGTGCTGTATCATTTCCATCAAATAGAATAAAAGTATTATCTACATTTCCACCCCATACAGTTTCAGATTGAGCACTTGAGCTTCTACCTAATACATTAGCTACATTGTGAATCTCTACATTTCCATTTGATGTACCTGCTAAATTATTATCTAATCGAATAGTTCCTCTATAGTTATCTTCCAAACTAAGCCAGTTAGAACCACCTTCTCCATCAATATAATCACTTCCAGCCGAATCTAAATAAATAACATCATCACCATCACCAGCTAAAATAGAGTTATTATTACTATCACCTTTTAAAGTATCAATATAATTACTTCCTTTTATATACTCTATACCTTTTATATAATCAAAGTTTGTAGTTGAAGCTCCTGTATTATCTAACTCGTATATTTTGGAATAATCACTATCATAATCACTTCTATCAGAATCTGTACCTGTAAAAGTAACAGCAGAAACAGTAGATAAATCTATATTTACTCCATAGTCATGAGTACTTGTATGAGAACTATAATCAAGCCAATCCACGCTTATATCTGTGTAAGTTACAGTTCCACTATTATTTACAAATTGACCACCAATTAATAAATCCTTGTGGAAAGACCCTACTAATCTATCTGTTGCTTCTCCACCTAAAGCAATATCTCCTCTATCACTTCCTGTTTTTGAAGTAGCAGTATAAATAGTATCATTACCAGTACCACCTGAAAGTGTATTTTCACCACCTATTCCATAAATAGTATCTAATCCACCAAGTCCACTTATAATATTTGACTCATTATTTCCTTTTAATATGTCATCATAATTTAGTGTTCCTGTTATATTATTTATATTTCTAATATATGTTTCAACATTATGATTTGAAGAGCCATCATCTAAAACTCTTCCAAAAGTACCATCACCATTGTCATAAGCTAAATCAATATTTACAGCATTATTTGCATCATAAAAACTAATTGTATTTGTTCCATGATTTGAGCTTCCTGCATATAAAACTGAATCATCTGTTGAAACTAAAGATTCATTTCCTCCATCATATCTATCAATACCAGTTCCACCTTCTAAAGTATCATCACCTTCTCCACCTATTAGGAAGTTATTTCCTGCTGTTCCATATATTGTGTCATTACCTTCATTTCCATGAAGAGTGTTATTATTACTATCCCCTCTTAATATATCAGCTAATTTTGTACCAAAAAGGTTCTCTATTTCAACTATATTTGGAGTGTATCCACCAAAAGTAATAGAATTTGCACTCATTGTTGCATCAAGTCCATTTGTTATTTCATCAAAGCTTAACCAGTCTCCACCTTTTGCTATAGCAGTACTGCTACCTTGTGAACCATCTGTTGTTGTGTGATTTCCACCATATATTTCATCATTACCAGCAGTTGCAATAATCCAGTCATCGCCATCACCAGCTACAATTCTATTAATTCCTGAGTTACCTTTTATAATATCATCATGATTTGAACCTGTAACATATGCGATATCATAGATTTCATCACTTGAACCAAATCCATTATCACTAGCTTGATTTGTACTTAAATCTATGTTTACACTATTTGTTGCATTTATATAACTTAAAGTGTCTGTTCCACTTCCCAAATGTCCTATAATATTCCCCGAACCATCTAGGGTTGCATTTCCACCATAATATTTATTTGTCCCACCATTTGCATAAATAACATCATTTCCATCTCCACCATAAATAGAATCATTATGGGCACTACTTGCTGTTATTGTATCATTTCCACCATAGGCTAAAACTGTATTATCACCTCTAGCATCACTTAAGTCTATTGTATCTTTATAATTTGTTGCAATAATTCTTTCAAAGTGAGTTTTTAAAATATCTGTACCATCTGTAGAACTAACAATTGTCCCATCTTCTCCATCTGCTTTAAGAGTAACTGCAATTCCTGATTGACTACTTGCATAATAAAGAGTATCTACTCCTGTTCCACCTATAAAAGTATCATCACCTGTATCACCAATGAAAGTATTATCACCATTTAAACTACCATCAAGTAAGTCATTACCTGCATCACCACTTAAAGTATCGTTTCCACTTCCACCATAAATAGTATCAGCTCCTGATCCTCCTGATAATTTGTTGTTTCCAGAAACACCATAAATAGTATCATCACCTTCTCTACCATCTACAAGGTCATTTCCTGCTCCACTTACAAATATATTTCCATAAGAGCTTCCATAAAGTGTATCATCATAATTAGTAGCTATTACTTTTTGGATATTTATTAAATCATCTTCTAATACAGTATTTGCACCACTTGGATCAAGGTGATATCCATTGTCAGTTGCTTTACTAAGTCCTAAATCAACTACAATTTTTGAACCTCCATCAGCAGAATCAACACTACTATAATCAACACTGTTGAATCCTAATCCTCCATCAAAATAATCACTTCCTTTTGAAACAATAAAACTATCATCCCCTTTGTATCCTAAAAGTGAATTTACAATATTAAAATTATCATCTCCTTTTAGTGTGTCATTATTTGAAGTACCAACAACATTTTCTATATGAGTTAAAGTATCTGCATTAGCACTATTTCCTACTTCACTTACTTGATTAGAACCTAATGATAGATCAACATTAATAGCTCTTGTATCTGTAGGAGTAATATAACTATAATCAACCCAATCTGATCCACTATTTGTAGCAGTTGTTCCATCAAATGTACCACCATAAATAGCATCACCACTTAATAATCCTAGGATAGTATCATCACCTGCACCACCTATTAAGGTGTTAGAACCTCCAAATCCAAATAAAATATCATTGTTAGCTCCACCAGCTATTACATTGCCAACAGATGATCCAATCAAGGTATCTGAACCACTTCCTCCAACTACATCTTCAACATTATAAATTGTATTTTTCCCATAACCAATTGAAGTTCTTGCATCAAGGGTAAGTGTAGTTTCATTTATATAGTTTATATCAGTAGTATCACTTAAATTTAATGTAACAGAAACACCAGCATCACTAAAATCAATTTTATCCCTTGCGTTTGCAATTTCAAATGCACTTTCAGTTCCAGCTCCACCTAGTGATACATAATTTTCACCATAAATTATATTATCACCTATTCCGCCTCTAAATACATCACTTCCTGCACCACCTACTAATATATTATTAGCACTTATTCCATAAAGTGTATCTGTACCTTCGTTTCCAAATAAAGTATTATTTTGCCCATTACCTTTTATGAAATCATCTTCTTTGGTTCCGACTACATTTTCTATATTAAAAAGTCTCTCTTTATTTCCATATCCATCATTTTGTACAGCCCAAGTAGTATTATCTCCATCATTTTGAGTTGCACCAAGGTCTATGATAAGTCCAGCACTTACATCACTTCTTGCATAATCTACTGTATCAGAACCCTCTTCTCCATCAATATAATCACTTCCTTGTGAAGAGTAAATAGTATCATTATTACCACCAGCTAATATTGAGTTATCGTTATAATCACCTGTTATAGTATCTGATAATGCTGTTGCTTTTACATGCTCAATACCCATCAATGTAGTTTGATAACCTGTTATAGTAGATGTACCTTGACTACCATTTGCATTATTTCCATCAGTATCAAGTACTATTGTAGCACCTGAAACTACTATATCATCAAAATATGCCCAGTCTTCATTTGCTCCTCCATCAAGAACATTTGCACCTAAACTTCCTTTTAATGTATCATTTCCAGCACCACCTACTAATGAGTTGGCATCCCCATTTCCAAAAATAATATCATCATAACTAGTACCTATTACATTTTCAATACTATCAAGATATTTTGCACTTCCAAATCCATCATCAATTACTCTATAAGTATCAGCACTTCCTAGAGTTTGATTTTTATTTAAATCAACATTTACTCCACCAATAGTAGTACCATTTCTTCCCGTATCACTGAACTCAATAGTATCTGTTCCAGTTCCTCCAAGAATAGTATCTATATTTTGTCCTAAAACAAAATAGTCATTTCCACCTTTTCCATCAAGAATATTAATTTCATCATTTCCAATAATATGGTCATCTTTTGTAGAACCAATAACATTTTCAATTCCAGAGATAGTATCGCTACCATAGTTATCATGTATTCTTTGAGTATTAGAATCTGTTAAATCAACTTTTACACCACTATAATAGATTCCATTAACTTGACCATTTGTTGCATCGTCATCACCAAATGATGTGCCTGTTAAATAACTATAATCAACGGTATCACTTCCAGCTCCACCATCTATAACATTATCTCCACTACCTGAGATTATAGTATCATTATCAGCTCCACCTTGTAGATTATTATTACCACTTAATCCATTTATTGTGTCATTACCAGCACCACCAATAAGAGTATTTGACTCAGCCAAATTTCCTACTATCTCATCTGCTAAAGCTGTACCAGTAACATTTTCTATACCAAATAATACATCAGCATTTCCTGTTGCACTAACTATTGCTAAGTTTGAATTCAATCTTGCAATAACACCACTTCCAACAATATTTTCATAACTTACAGTGTCATTTCCACTATCACTATGTGTTTGAGTAGCTACAATATAGTTTCCACCATAAATTTTATTACTTCCAACACCAGCATAAATAAAGTCATCGCCAGAACCACCATAAATAGTGTCACTTCCCAATGCAGTATGAATTGTATCAGCTCCACCACCAGCATAAATTTTGTCGTCACCAGTTCCTGCATAAATTAAATCACTATTTCCTACAACATCAGCTTCACTACCATCAACTTTATCCCCATAAATAGTATTATTTCCTGCTGTTCCTTTAATAGTATCACTACCTGTTTCACCTACTAATGTATTATCTCCACCATCTCCATTAATAGTATCATTAACAGTTGTTCCTATAATATTTTCAATATTAATAATAGTATGAGAATTGCTATCATTTATAGTTACCGTAGTGTTTGTATCGTTTGATAAAGTTAAATCAACACCTTTTGTAAAACCAGTTGTATCTAATAAACTATAATCAACAGTATCACTACCTCTTCCAATAAAGTTATTAGAGCTATCTAGTTCAGTTCCACCATCTATCACATCTCCTGCAAAACTTGAGGCACTCGTTGCTCTAAAGATATCATTACCTGAAGAACCAAATAATTTATCTGCTCCTGTTCCACTATAAATTGAATCATCACCTGATCCACCATCAATATAATTTGAACCAGCAACTCCATAAATAGTATCATTTCCACCCATACCATAAATAGTATTATCAGAAGCATTTCCATAAATAGTGTCAGAACCACCACTACCTTTGATATTTTCAATATTTTTTATCTTATCAGTAGAACCATTGCTTACATATACACTTGCATATGTACCATCATTGATTGCTCCTACTCCATAATAATCAGTAGTATGAGAAACATCTAAATCAAGAACTATATTTGTTGTACCATTTGTACTATAATCTATAGTATCTCCATTTGTCCCTTGATCTCCAGCATCAATAATATTTGATTCATCTATTTTTGTTACAAAATTATCATCATAGCTTGTTCCAACTATATTTTGAATATTTGATAAAGTATCAGTAAGATTTGTATTTCCAGTTACTATTTTATCTACTGTTCCTGCTTGTAAATTTACAGATATACCTGCAATTAAAGCTGTATATGTATATAGTGCTGTATTATTACCTGCAAATCCATTTAAGACATTTGAATTTGAATTTCCTTTGAAAGTATCATTACCACTTGTTCCAATAGCACTATTAATATAAAAAAGTGCATCTGTTTTTTGAACTGCTAAAGTACTGTTATCCCTTATTTGAACACTACCATTAGTCAATCCCAAATCTACAAATACATTATAATTGTTGTCAATGACTTGGTAATCTACAAGATCACTACCAGCAAGTCCTGCAGTAGTACCATCCCAAGTACCACCATAAATAGTATTATCTCCTCCAAATTTTTCATCGGCATTTGTTCCTGCTGCATTATAATAGGTTTTAAAAGTATCATCTCCACTATCACCTACCATAACATCTGCACCATGACCTGCAAAAATCAAGTCATTATTTGCTCCACCATCTAAGTAGTTTGCTCCATCAACTCCATATAAGGTATCATCTCCACCATGTCCCCAAATAGAGTTAGTAGAACTATTACCTCTTATAGTATCACTCTCTAAATCACTACCTCTTACTTGTTCGATTCCATAAAGTAGATTAAATCCTTGATCTTGACTATAGGCAAAACCATTATTATTATATGTTCCTATAACATTTGCATCATATGTAGCTTCATTGGCACTATTTATATTTGTTTTTCCACTTAAATCAATGGTCATACCTTTGATAGCTAATCGATAATCAACCATATCAAGAGTTCCATTATCGCTTGTTTCATCTCCACCATAAACAAAGTTTGTCATATTATCAGCAGCTTCAAATACAAAAGTATCATTCCCTGCTTCACCATAAACAATATCTTCACCTATTCCACTTCGAATAATATCGTCATTAGCTCCAGCAAAAATTGTGTCATTTCCTAAGCCACCTCTTAAATCATCGGCACCAGCAGCTCCATAAATAGTGTCATTACCACTTCCACCTTGAATAAAATCACCATCTGATGAGGTAGAGTTTCTTTCTTGTGAACCACCATAAATAAGATTATTTCCAGCAATTCCATAGATACTATCAACACCATCTAATCCAACAAAAGTATTAACCCCATCACTTCCTGTGATTGTATCATCTTGATTTGTTCCAACTATGTTTTCTATAGAGGTGATTGTATGATGATTTGATGTATTACCCACTTGAACATCTACATTGGTAACACCTTGCATATTAATTACAACTCTTTGATCTAATCCACTATAATCAACTAAATCAAATCCAGTTCCACCATCTACAAAGTTTGATGCTGAATTAGCAACACTTTGCATATAAATAGTATCATCACCAGCTTCACCATAAATTATATCTGCTCCACTTCCCGCATATATAATATCGCTTCCAAGTCCAGCATGAATTGTATTAACTCCTGCTCCACCTGTAATAGTGTCTGCAAAAGATGTACCTATAACATTCTCTATACCAAAGAAAGTATCATCTTTTGTACCACTTGCAAAATTATTATTTGCTAAATCGACTTTAGCTGTTTGAGAAGTAAGATTTACAATAACTTGATTATTATAAGAACTATAATCAATACTGTCTTGTGTACTTGTATCTGTATGAGTTGAACCATCCCAATTTCCAGCATATACTGTATCACCAATTTCACCCATCATAACAAATTTATCGGCACCATCTCCACCAATCAATGTATTTTGTGCACCACTTCCAATAATTGTATCTGAGCCAGCTCCTCCAATAGCATTTTGAATATTTCTAATAGTATCGCTGTATCCACTACCTACTACATTTGCAGTTTGATTTGTCAAGTCAACTACTACATTATTAGAACTTCCAACATATCCATAACTTACATAGTTACCTAAACTTCCATCTCCACCATCAAGATAGTTATTTCCACTTCTACCCATCAAGAAGTCGCTTCCACTTCCACCAATTAAAGTATTGTTTGTAGAGTCTCTTCCTATTAAAGTATCATTTCCAGCAGTTCCAGTTACATTTTCTATACTTTTTAATAAATCATCTGAAATATTTGAATCTGTAAAATCAACTGTAGCAAAACCATTTGTATCTAAGGTATTTAAATCAACTGAAATACTATTTGTATTATCACTTAAAACACTATAATCCATAGTATCACTGTCAGAGCTACTTTCAGTTCCAGTTATTCCATAACCATCAATTGTATTACCACCTGTATATGAAGAGCTACCAGCTTTTACAATATCACTTCCAGAAGAAAGATAAATAGTATTTATTTGGGTATCCCGAAGTGTTACAATATCATTGTTTGCACTAGCAATAATGTTTTCTATACCAAAAAGACTATCTGTACCTGTTGCAATACTTGTAGCATAACCTGTAGCTCCTGTAAATACTCCTGAAATACTACTTCCACTTAATTTATTTAAATTTACAGTAACACTAGCTAGAGCATCTTGAAAACTAACCCAATCTTTTTCTGTACCTATAACATCAGCAGTTCCACCATAAATGGTATCGTCTCCACTTCCACTTGAAATAGTATCAGTACCTGTTCCACCATAAATAATATTTGCCCCAGAGTTTGCATAAATAACATCATCATCCAAACCACCATCAATGAAATCATCCCCCGTACCAGCTGTTATTGTATCAGAACCTTCATCACCATAAAGAGAGTTTAATCCAGCATTTCCATTGATAATATCATCACCAGCTCCACCTCTTAGGATATTACTATTTCCATCTCCTACTATGTTATCAGCACCAGCTCCACCAATAATATTTTGTATGTTTTTAATAGTATCATTTGAAGCATTTGTGATAGTTACTGTTCTATAATTTGCACCATCAAGAGTTACTGTAATGCTTTGATTAGAAGCAGCATTACTATAATCCATAGTATTATTTCCACTATTACCATCAAATTGATTTACTGCAGTAAAATTGGTTTTGAAAGTATCATTACCTTCTCCACCTTTAATATTTTGAATATTAATTAATGTATCAAAGTCCCCTGTTACAACTTCTTGAGAAGCTTGTGTTCCTAAATCAACATTTACCCCTGCTGTATAGTATTCATAACTAACAAGATTACCACTATTACTATTCCCATCAATAATATTAGCAGTTGCTCCTGTAGCCATTTTAAATCTATCTTGACCACTTCCACCTATTGCATTTTGGATATTTACAAGAGTATCTTGATCTCCTGTATTTACATATCCTAATCCAACTTTAAAATCAACTTCAACTCCACCAGTCGTATAGTTATAATTTACAGTATTATTACCAGATCCACCATCTAAATAATCATTACCATCTCGTCCCATAAGAGTGTCATCACCAGCACCACCTCTTAAAGTATTTGATCCACTATCTCCATAGATAGTATCATTTCCATCGGTTCCTGTTATATTTTGAATATTAGTATAACTATCTGTTGCACTTAATGCCCCATCAATATAAATTAAACCATTTCCAGTTAAATCAACTTTTACAAAATCTTCTGTTTTATTATCAACTACTAATTCACTATAATCAACTGTATTTCCATTTGAGTCAATACCATATCCATCAAAACTATTATTTCGTGTAAAATGTGATTTAAAGGTATCATCAAAATTACTTCCAACAACATTTTCGATACCAACTAAAGTATCTAAACCCATTCCTCCACCAATATTTTGTGCTGTTTCAATGCCTAAGTCTACATTAACAGCAGCAATTGCTTGAGAATAGTTTACTGTATCTGTACCTGTTCCACCATCTATTAAATCATTTCCAGTACCACTAAATATTGTATCATTATCAGCCTCACCAAAAAGAGAATTGTTTCCAGCTGTACCATAAATAATATCGTTACCTAAACCACCTTTTAGTGTATTATTATTTGTATCACCTGTTATAGTATCAACACCTGCTCCACCTGTAACATTTTCAATATTTACAATAGAATCATTTTGTGCATTTGCAATGTTAACAGCAACTGCTGTACTACCATTTAATGTTACATTGATTCCTTGATTTGAAGCTAATGTTGAATAATCAATTGTATCACTACCTGCTATTCCATCAAAAGTATTACTAACTGCTGTATTTGTTTTAAAAATATCATCACCAGTTCCACCTATTGCTTTTTCAATAGAGATTAAAACATCATTATCACCAGTTGCAACAGTACCAGCTCCCAAGTCAATAGTAAGCCCTGAACTATAATATTCATAACTAACCGTATCAAATCCATCACTACCATCAATAACATTAGCAATACTTTCCAAAGCTCCGGCAGCTGTTCCCATTTTAATAATGTCAGAATTTTTTGTACCAATTACATTTTGAATACTAACAAGTGTATCTTCATCTCCAATAGATACAATACCTGTATTATCTTTCATATCAACTACTACACCACTTGTTGTTACATATGAATAACTTACAGTATTACTTCCACCTTCACCATCAATATAATCATTTCCAGAAGCTCCACTTAAAGTATCATTTCCCAATCCACCTTTTATAGTATTATCAGCGGCATTTCCAAAGATAGTATCATTTCCTGCACTTCCAATAATATTTTCAATATTTATAAAAGTATCTGTAATAGTTGATGTTCCAGCTGTATCACCTGCACTATCACTTGAAACTGTAATATTTGAGAAATCAGTAGTTACTATTTTATCAATTGTTGCATCATCTACATTTAAAGAACTATAATCAACTGTATCGCCACCTTCTGAATCAACTACACCACCATCAAAAGTATTATTACTACTATAATTTGTTTTGAAAGTATCAGCATGACTTGAACCAATAACTTTTTCTATACTAATTAATCTATCATTACCTTGAGAAGTACTTATATTTTGATCTGTATTTGTAATATCTAAATCAACAGTAACTGCATCTGAAGAGACACTATAATCAACCGTATCAAATCCATCTCCACCATCTAGAGTATCATCACCACCTGCACCAGATAGTATATCTGCACCCAGACCACCTTTTAAGGTATTATCTTCACTATTACCAAAAATAGTATCATTACCAGCTGTTCCAATAACATTTTCAACATTCTTAACTAAATCGTTATCTCCACCAGTAACATAAAGAGTTGCATTAGTATTTGCCTCTTCTAAAGTAACTGTAATAGAATTTGCACTTCCTAATTTACTATAATCGATTGTATCACTATTTGCTCCACCATCAATAGTATCAATTCCATCTGAGGCACTTGTAGCAATAATAGTATCATCACCATCTTCACCTAAAAGATTATCAGCCCCACCTTTTCCTTCAAGAATATCATCTCCTGCTTTTCCACTTAATTTATTACCTTGACTATCTCCAATAAGCGTATCTGAATTGTCACTACCATTTATATTTATAATTCCATAAAGTTTATCAGTAGATTCTAAATATGGATCTGTAAATCCATCTGCTGTATTAAAACTATTTGATTTTAGTGCTTGAGAATATACATTACCATCTGCATCTGTTAATTTTGTACTTAAATCAACATATACTTTTTCAGCATTGGCATAATCAACTTTATTATACTCTCCACTTGCAACAATATGATTACCATTTGCATCTACAACTCCACCATAATAGGTATCCGCTCCATTTGTTGCAATAAAATCATCATCACCTAAGCCACCAATAATAGTATTTGATTGTGCATTTCCTGTAATTGTATCATCATAATCTCCACCAATTGCATTTTGGATTGAAATTAAGGTGTCTGTTCCCATACCTCCTGATATTACTTGTGCATTTGTATCAGATAAATTTACTGCGATATTACCAATCGCATCTTGATAACTTACAGTATTACTCCCTGTACCACCATCTATAATATCATTTCCGCTACCACTAATTAGTAAATCATCTCCTGCTTCACCATAAAGTTTATTATTTCCTGCACTACCTTTAATAGTATCAGAACCAGCACCACCTTTTAAGATATTATCTTGATTATTACCTGAAATTGTATCATCACCCATTCCACCTGTAATATTCTGAATATTATTTAAAGTATCTGTTCCAAAAGTTGTATTATCTAATTTTTTAGTAACTGTTGAACTACCACTATCTTGTAAATCAACTTCAATATTTCTATTACTTGCATAAGCACTATAATCAACAGTATTAGAACTTCCACCAACACCATCAATTAGATTACTTCCATCATTACCATCAATAGTTGAATCATCTGATTGTAAGATTCCTGCTTTAAAAGTATCACTTCCATTACTACTTCCTAGAAGTGTATCATTCCCTGCACTTCCTACAAGAATATTTCCATCACCTCTAAAAGCATCAAGTATATTATTAGAACTATTCCCACCAATAAAATCTGCTTGGATAGTACCTTTGATATTTTCAACTCTTATTATCCTGTCTTTTTCTGCACCAAAATCTGCTGTTGAATATCCACTACCATCAACATCTGACATATTTAAATCAAGTGCTAATAATTTTTGTGAGTACCAAACCCAATCTCCGTTTGCATTATTATTTCCACCATCAAGAATATTATTTCCACTTACACTTACTAAAGTGTCGTTTCCTTCTCCACCATAAAGTTTATCATCTCCTGAAGCACCATCAAGAATATCATCTCCCAAACCACCATACAATTCATTAGCACTACCATCACCTTTGATAGAGTCATTTCCACTAGTTCCAACTATATTTCTTATATTTTTTATAAGGTCATATGTGTTTGTAATAAGTGAGCTTCTATCATCATCACTGTAAATAGAAACTTGTGATTCTTCTTCTCCATCCAATGTTACACTAATTGAACCCGTAGTAATTAAACTATAATCAATAATATCAGCGCCACTTTCACCATCAACTTTATTTATATAATCATTTCCACTACCAAAGAAACCACCCATTAAAAAGCTATCTGAACCAGTTCCACCTTTTAGGACATTATTCCCTTTTCCACCATATATTACATCATTACCATTAGAACCATCAATTGTATTAGATAAATCACTACCTATTAAAATATCATCATGACTTGAACCTAAAATATTTTCAAAAGCTTTAACAGTACTTGTGTTAGAACCTAGTTGTGAGCTATTTGCTGTATATGTTATACCAGCTATTACAACATCTGATGAACCAATATTTACACTAATTGAGTTTGATGCACTTACAAAAGATACCGTATCTCCTTTTGCATCATTTGTTCCACCATCTAAATAGTTAGAGCCATTTCCTCCATCAATAGTATCATCTCCAGCTTGTCCCAAAATCGTATTATTTGAATTATTTCCAGTGATAGTATCACCTGCTGTATTTGAACCATAAATATTTTCTATATTTTTAATAGTGTGATCAGAATCTGTTCCTCCAACTTTTACAGTTGTAGTATCACTTCCATTTTCCAATGTTAAAATAATTTTATCTACAACATTGCTATAATCTACCGTATCACCTTTTCCAGTATATGCATTTGTTGCACCTTGTGTACCATCTGCTAAGATTGTATGATTAGAACCATCTATTGAAGAACCAGTAAATGAACTACCACTAAAAGTATCATCACCACTTCCACCAATAAAGCTATAAGTACCAGTAGTTGTTATAAAATTATCATCACCTTGACTTCCTTTAAAGGTAGTGATATTTTTAACATAATCGTTATCTCCACCATTGATAGTGATTTGATATATTGTTTGAGAGTTACCATTTTCATCATTGAAAGTTGTTGTAGTACCTAAATCTACAATGATACTATTAGCACTAAGTAAAGTGCTATAATTAACTTTATCATTTCCACTTTCACCATCAATAAAATCGCTTCCTAGAACTTTTCCAATAAAAGTATCATCTCCTAATCCACCATATAAAAAGTTAGCTCCTCCAATTCCATATATTGTATCAGCGCCATTACCACCATTTATAATATTTGAATTACTATTTCCCTTTAATATATCATCATTACCAGAACCAATTAAATTATCAAAATTTAACAAAGTATCTGTTCCATCACCTAAAGTATTTTGAGCTCCTGTTATTCCTAAATCAACAGTAACACCAGCTACTGCTCCATCATAACTTACCGTATTTACTCCACCTGCTCCGTCAAGAATATTATCAGCGTCATTTCCTTGAATAGTATCATTTCCAGCACTTCCAATAACATTTTCTATACTATAAAGTTTATCAGTATAAGTTGTACTTGAGTAATTGACATTTCCTGTACCATTTGTTGTACCTCGCAAGTTTACAATTACACTGTTGGCATCAAAGTAACTAACTGTATCTGTTCCTGCCCCTCCATCTATAGAGTCATTTCCAACTCCACCTGCAAGTGTATCATTACCATCTTCACCAAAAAGCTTATCATCACCAGCTGCACCATAAATAAAATCTTGCCCAATTCCACCATAAATGATATTTTGAGCAGAACTACCAATTAATGTATCATCTCCACTTCCGGCTTTTATATTTTCGAAATTTGTAATAGTATCGCTACCTATTGTAGTACCTACTGCTTGATTAGCAATATATGTAGCATTTGCAGTTGGTGCATTTGAAATTGTAACTTCAGAACCAATATTTACTACTACTTTTGCACCTGCATTTTCAAAACTTACAGTATCACTTAATCCTGCATTTCCATCTAAAGTATTATTAGTACTATCACCTTCAATAGTATCATTACCTTGTGAACCAACAATATTATTGATATTTCTAATACTATGATTATTTGCATTAACCCCTAAGGTTACGCCACTATATGTAGAGTCCATTAATCTTAATGTTACACCATCAGTTAAAGCACTATAATCAATTGTATCACCGTTAGTTTGAGAAGTAGTTCCTCCATCGATAATTGTACCAGTGCCATCAACTCCATTTTCGAAAACAAAAATATCATCTCCCGCTTCTCCATATAGTCTATCTGCTCCAGCACTAACTAAAATACTATCATTACCTTCTCCACCTTTTATGGTGTTTTTATTCATATCACCTTTTAAAGAATCGTTACCTGCACCACCTGTTAGGTTCTCAATATTTGATATACTATCTGTTTTAACTACTGAATCATCACTTGTCAATTTTACAGAAATAGTTCCAAGGGATAAATCACCATCAACATAATGTGTTGTATCAGTAATACCACTATAATCTACTGTATCACCATTTATTTCATTAGTTGTACCACCATAATATACATTATTCCCATCATCGTATGAACTTATAAATAAATCTTCACCTGCTTCTCCATAGAAAGTATCATTTCCAGCTCCACCTGTAAAAGTATCACTACCACCTCCACCTTTGATAGTATCAGCACTATTACTTCCTACAAAAGTATCAGAATAGTTTGTTCCCCAAATCTCTTCGATATCTATAAGTTTATCTTTTCCACCTGTATATCCATTGTAATATACTTGATAGTTTGAATCTTGAGTCAAAGATAAATCAACTTTTATTCCACTTGTATTATCACTATAATCTGCAATATCTACAAAGTTTTTAGTAACAGAAGTTACATTTGAAACAGTTCCAAGGCTTTGGTCTGTTTCAAGGTATAGTTTTGCACCATCATTTATTAGATTTGGACTTGTTATATTATTATTAGTTTTTAACAGAATAAAAGCATCTTCTAAATTATCAAGTACAGTAGTTAAAGTATCAGTTGCATTTGCTGTATATGAAATAGTTTGTCCCTCAATGATAAAACTATAAGTTGTACCATCAGAAATAGTGCCAAGGCTTAATTCATAACCATTCATTCCACCTTTTAACTCATTGATTCCACCTAGACCACTTAAAGTATCAGCTCCATATCCTCCCTCAAGTATATTGTTAGAGTTATTTCCTTTTATTGTATCATTACCAGCACCACCGGTAATATTTTCCATACTAATCATTGTAATTAAATCATTTGGGTTAGTAGTATAGCTTTGTTCATTTATATTCGATAAATCAAGTGTAATATCTCTAGAAGTATAAGCAAAACTTACAAAATCACTTCCTATACCACCATCAATATAATCCTGCCCACCAAAACCTAAAAGAGTGTCATCTCCACTTCCACCAATTAATGTATTTTTTCCACTATTACCAGTAAGAGTATCATCTTCACTACCACCAACAATTCCATTAATATTTGTAAATTCATGTGTACCATAAAATGAATTTATATATTTAGAACCATCATTTATATCTATTACAAGTTTTGTTGTTGCTCCACTATAATCAACAGTATCACTACTAGTTGCTCCACCTTCATAATAATCAGCTCCTGCAGAAGCTACAAACCAATCATCTCCTGTACCACCAATAAAGGTATCAGCTGATAAGTCACTTCCTTTAAGAGTATCTGAGTAATTACTTCCTATAATAGTGTCTATATTAATTAACTTATCTCTACCCAATAAGCCATCATCTGTAACTTGGAAATTTGTTTGAGTTAGATCTACTTTTATACCATCAGTAGAAGTTTCATAACTAGCAACATCACTACCTGTTCCACCTTTTAAAGTATCATCACCTGCTCCACCAATAAGAGTATTATTTCCAGCAAAACCACTTAAGATATTATTATTTGCATCACCTGTTATTGTGTCATTGTAAATTGTACCTATAACATTTTCTATGCCTGTTAATTTATGTGAAGCAACATCATTTAAAGTAGAAGAAGCTTCACTATTACCATTTAAAGTTACTTCTAAACCTTTTGTTGTCAATCCTGTTATAGCACTAAAATCAACTGTATCACTACCAGTTCCACCTAATAATTGATCTTCTCCATGGTCTTTTGATGAAATAATAAATAAATCATTATCAGCTCCACCATCATAAACATTAGTACCAGCACTACTATAAAATGTATCATTACCAATAAGACCTCTTAAAGTATTGTTATCACTATTCCCTTTAAAAGTATCTGCATAAATACTTCCATGTACTTCATCAATATCAATTAAAGTATCACTTCCTAAATCACCATCTCGAACTACTTGTTTACTCTGAGTCATATCTACATAAATTGCAGCACTTGCTTGAGTATAATAAGCAATATCTTTCCCTGAACCACTCCCTATAAGAGTATCATCTCCACCATCACCATATAAAGAGTTTGTACCAGCAGTTCCACCATCTAAAATATTATCAAGAGAATCACCATACAAGGTATTATCTGAACTATTCCCTACAACTTTTTCTATATCATAAAGTAAATCATTTTCATCATTTACATCAAAACTACCATTATTGTTTGTATCAATTTTAGATCTATTTTCAGCTAAATTTACAAATACTTTTCCACTTCTACCACTTAAATCAAAAGTATCAGAACCATCTCCCCCATAAATAGTATCATTTCCAGTACTACTAAAAATAGTATCATTGTCTAAACCACCATAAATAGTATCAATTCCTGTACCACCAGTTATAGTGTCATTTCCACTTCCACCACTTAGGGTATTATTTCCAGCAGTTCCAAAAATAGTGTCATTTCCGCCACTTCCATCTAAAATATTATCGAAACTATCACCTGTAAAAGTATCACTATTTTCAGTACCTATGATATGAGATACATTTTGAATTGTATTTGTATTTCCACCAGATAATGTGATATTAACTGTATTAGAACCATTTAAAGTTACATTCAATCCACCAGTTTCTTCTTTGCCATCACTATCTAGAATTTGACTATAATCTATTGTGTTTATTCCACTTACACCATTGAAGCTATCATTTCCATTACTAGATAAGGTATCACTTTGAGCTACAATAAAAGTATCATTTCCACTACTTCCAATAACTGTATCACTTCCACTACCACTATAAACTGTATTATTGTATGTAGTATAATCATTAGAACCCTCTACTTGTCTTGATGTATAAATAATATTATCTTGATTACCACCACGAAAAGTGTCATTTCCTGCACCTAATTCAAAAGTCATCTTATCTGTAGTAGTTCTTGTAGCATCGATGTAATCATCATTTTTAGTAGCTATTATTTTTTCAATATCGATTAAGGTATCTTTACCAGAGTTTCCATTATCTTGAACTTGTTGAGTTCCTAGGTTTAAATTTATATCTAAACCATTTAAAGTCGTAACTGCACTATAATCAGCAGTATCAAAACCTATTCCCCCATCAAGAGTATTATTTCCTGCCCGACCAACTAAAGTATCATCACCTGCTAATCCAGTAAGGGTATTACTAGTACTATTTCCATATAGTTTATCAGCTCCACCGCCACCTTCTACATTTTCTACATTTAGTATTTGAACATTACCTTTTCCAGTATTTTGTACACCCAAATCAGCTAAATCTAAAGTAATACCTGTATTAGCATCACCAAAATTAAAACTTACAAAATCTACTCCAGCTCCACCATCAATAACATCTAATCCACTATTACCACTACCATTTGGAAGTAAAGTATCATCTCCATCTCCACCTATTAGTACATTTGAACTACTTGTTCCAGTAATAGTATCATTTCCACTACCACCAATAGCACCTTCAATAGATATGAAAGTATCATTACCGTATCCAGTACCTATGTTAACAGGAGTTCCAGAAACACCTAAATCAATATTTAAATTTTCAGTGGCAGTTGTATAACTAGCAACATCAATACCATCTCCACCATCTAAAATATCATCTCCACCACTTCCAACAATAGTATCATCACCTAATCCACCAAAAAGTGAATTATTTGAACTACTACCAGTGATAATATCTTTGTTGTTACTTCCAATTACATTTTGAATATTTACTAAAGTATCTTTTACTGTAGTGGCACCTTGAGTATAAACTTCTTGAAGAGATGTTTTACTTAAATCAACTGTAACATTACTTGAAGCACTACTATAATCAACAGTATTAACTCCAGTTTTACCATCAAGATAGTTTGTTCCAGCTCCACCGCTTAAAGTATCATCTCCAGCACCACCTAGAAGTGTATTATTTTTACTATTACCAGAAAGAGTACTATCCAAATCACTTGCAGTTATATTTTCAATATTATAAACAGTATGTGTCAAAGTTTTAGAATCACCTTCTTTTACCCTAGAAGCACTACCATCTTCTGCTAATGTTAACTCAATTTTTTGGTCAATATTAGAAAAATCAATAGTATCACCTAAAACTTCACCAGTACTTCCTCCATCAATAAAATCATTTCCACTACTTGCGATAATTGTATCATCACCTGTTTCACCATATAAATAGTCATTACCACTTCCACCATCTAGTGTGTCATTACCTAGTCCACCTTTGAAAGTATTTGACATGTTATTAGTATCACTTGAAACCAAGGTATCTGAATAGTTTGAACCTATTACATTTTCTATAGATTCTAAAGTATCAGTTTGTGATCCTATTATGGCACTTCCATTTCCACTATTATCAAGTGATAAGTTTACTCCAAAACTTGCACCACTATAAATTACAGTATCAGAACCACTACCACCCTTTAAAGTATTATCTCCCCCATTACCAGTAAAAGTATCATCACCTGCACCACCATCTAAAATATTAGCAAAATTATTACCTTTGAAAACATCTTTTCCATCAGTTCCAATAATATTTTCTATACTTATAACTTGATCAGGTGAGCTTTTTCCTTTATCAACAGTTCCATCAATTAAGTTTGCAGATATTCCTTGGTTACTATTTAGTCTATTAAGAAAACTATAATCAGCAGTATCATTTCCACCAAGTCCATCTAGTATATTTATATCATTTGCTGTACCACCAAGAGTATCACTAGAAGTTGTTCCCTTAAGATTTTGTATATTTTTTATTGTGTCATTTCCAGCATTTGCTGTATTTTGAGAAGAGGTATCACTTAATCTTACTGTTACACCACCTGTTGTTATATCTTCAAAAGAAAGAGTATTATTTCCAGTGCCTCCATCAATAATATCATCTCCAGTACCACTAAAAATAGTATCATCTCCAGCGCCTGCATCTAAGATATTATTGCCACCAACTCCTTTGATGATATCATTTCCAGCCATACCATAAATAGTATTCCCAATCGTAGATGAACCAACAATTGTATCACCAAAAGCCAATAAATCAGTACCTCTTATAGCCTCAATTTTTTTTAGAGTGTCTGTTCCTTGACCTAAAACCCAACCTTCTTCTAAATTTGCATTTATTGCATTTGAAGTATATAAACTGTAATCAACAAGATCACTTCCTTCATTACCATCAAAAGTATTGTTTGTATTATCTGCTCCACTAAAAGTATCATCGTAATCGCTTCCAATAACATTTTGAATGTTGATTAATTTATCAACTCCTGTATTTGAAGTAGCTTCTCCCCAAGTTTCACCTAAGGTTACGGCACTTGGACTTAAAAGTTTTACATTTACTCCAGAACCTAAACCACTATAATCAACAGTATTTGTTCCAACTCCACCATCAATATAATTATCACCAAACCCACTTTTTATAGTGTCATTTCCTGCATCACCTAAAAGTGTATCATTTCCTAATTTTCCATCAAGTGTGTCATTTCCTGCACCACCATTAATTATATTTACACTATCATTACCGGTAAGAGTATCTCTAAAACTACTTCCAATTATGTTTTCTATGCTAATTAAAGTATCATTTCCAGAACCAACTGCTTTTTGTGCGACTAAATCTACTTCAACTCCAGCTCCTGCATTTGAAACAGCTAAATTTGAATAAGATACAGTATCACTACCCTCACCACCATCAACTGTATCATTACCAAGTCCAGGAGCAATAGTATCATTACCTTTATTTCCATTAAGTGTATCATCGCCACTTTGTGCAAAAATTGTATCAGTAGTACTACCACCTATTACGGTAGTATCTATATCCCCTGTTCTTATGATATTATCATTTAAATTTGTAGCTAAAACAAATCCATCTGAACTATCACCAACTTGAGAATATCTATAACTTAATGGAGAATCAGGATCAACCTCTTTTATATTAACACCATAACTATTTTCAAAGGTAATACTAGTTACAACTGGTTGTTCAGCATCAGCTTTTAAATTATCAGGAAGATTCTCTAAACTCCATACTGATTCGGCTTCGATTGTCATCTCAAAATTTTCAGAGCCTACAATATTTGTACCATATTTTACTGCAAAATTAATCTCACCATTATTTGGATTAACTGTAAAACCAGCATTTATTGCGTCAGCTTTATTGATAAGCCAAACACCACCACCTTGAGAAGTACCTCCTACAATTGAAACATCACCTGGTAAACCACTTACTTTTATTACTGTTACTCCAAATCCTGCAGGTTGAGATGGAGATAATTTTATTAATCTAGAAGTATAATCTTCTCCAAAAAAGTCTTTATTATCGGCTCTTATTACAGATTGTTGTGCAATACTATTTGTAACAGAAGAGTAGTCTAAATCCTCTGCATTTGTCTGTTTTTGAAGTTCACTTAAAGCAGGAGAGCTTGGATAGTCATTGGCATAAAGAGAACCTCCTCCTCCGATAACAGATAAAAGAGTATCTGTACCAGTACCAGTTATTTCTTGAGTACCTTCAATGTGTTGAATATTAATATCAAAAGTAAGAGTAGGTAATACACCCTCTACTTCTGCATTTTCTCCAGGAGTTACGATTGGATTGCTAGGATTATCATCTGAATATTCATTTTCTTCAGGTTCTTTAGGAGGAGTAGGAGGTTCTTCATAATCAAAATGAGAAATCACATCATCTTTATGTGCATTTTCATCCATAATCTCTTGTTGCACAATAATTTGATTGACTTTTTCAATCTTCTCTTCTAATTCTTCAACAATTTTTTTTACTTTGTCTTCATGTTGAATATCAGCTTCAACAGGCAAAGAGTTCATTGGCAAATCATTTACTTCTTCAACTTGAGATAGAACTTGTCCCAAAGAGAAAGTTTGTCCACCTACTCCTTTAAAAGATGGAGGATTTTCACTGTATCCCATTAGAGCCATAGATACAAAAGTAAAAATTCCTCCTTTTGGCAAAGTAACAACAATATCGCCACCAACTAAACGATAATCTAATTTATCAATATTAAGGCCATTAATATCATAATCAATTTCATCTCCAGGACGAACGTAAACAGCAACATTCTCACCTTTGTTAGGTTGCTCTTTAATAACAACTTTATCATTTTTATAGTCTAAGATGTCTTTATCATTTAGTGTGACATCACTTGTTTGGGGATTAATTTTTTGTACTGTTTGAGTTGATTGATTATTAGTTGCCAATTTAAAACCTCTGCGCTAGTTTATACTTTATTATAACAGAGAGAAACTAAAATTTGAATTTTATATAAACTTAAGAATAACTTTCTTTAAATAAAAAAATTATTTTATTTAAAGTACCTATATCGGTGAAGTATGAGAGATTATTCAGGATTATTTTTTAATCTTTCTAAAAAGGATTTTGCAAATACATAATCTTGATTTTTTGATTTTTCCATCCAAAAAAGTCCTGTGCCTTTGTCTTGTTCTACACCATGTCCTTCATAATAAAACAAGCCCACATAATACTGTGCTTTAGCATACCCATTTGCACCTGCTTCAAAATACCAGAAGAAAGCATCTTTATAACTTTGATTAAGTATTTCGCCTTCTCTATAAAAGTCTGCTAATTGTGTTTGAGCAAATTTATTTCCATAATTTGCAGATATTTTTAACCAATAGAGTGTTTTATCATAATTCTTTTTTATTCCCTCTCCATTATAATACATCAAAGCAAGATTAAAAGCAGCAACATCTTTATCAGTTTTAGCAGCTGTTTTATACCAATAAAAGGCTTCTTCTAGATTTTTGTCTACACCTTGACCAAAGTAATACAATCTTGCTAAATTGTTTTGTGCAGGAATAAATCCTTGTTTTGCAGATTTTTTATATAATTTAAATGCTTTTGATAAAAACTCTTGATTTGTATTAAACTCTTCATATAACATTGCCAAATTAAATTGAGCAATAGCATAACCTTCATTAGCAGATTCTTCATATAATTCCAAGGCCATTTTTTTATTTTTACTTGTTCCTAATCCTCTTTCATAATAATAAGCCAAATTATTTAAAGTCTTTGGATCTTTAGATACAGAAGATTTTTCTAGCCAATAAAAACTTTGAAAATAATTTTTTTCAACTCCCCCTCCATTCTTATACATTTGAGCTAAATTAAATTGTGCTTTATAGTTATCTTCATTGGCTAATTTGTAGAATAGAGTATAAGCCTTTGAGTATTCTTTATTGTTATATAAATTTATAGCATCATCAAATTCATCACATTGAAGAAGACTAAATAGAAATACAACTATTAAAATAATTTTATTTATTTTCATTTTTATCATCTATTTTATCTTTTATAACACCAAAAGCAAATTCGTTTTTAATCACACAATTACTCATATCTTTTGTAGGCAAAATTACTTTATTATTAGTTATATTTTGAACATAATTAATAAACATTTTATTCAAATCTTTATCCCTTGTAAGTTTTTTACCATTGGCGAGAACTTCATTTTTTTTACCTAAAAAATAATCTATTCTACTCCAAATTTTATCATGGTCATCAATATCATTATATTTTAGATTTTTACCATCTGAATCACTTGTTTTTACTTCTAAAACAGCACTCGTACCACAGTTGTCTTCATCTACTTTTAATATATATTCTTTTTTCTTTAAGATATTATAGAATAATTCTATTTTAGTAACTTCAAGTTTATTTCTATATGAATCAACAATATACTCAATATTTGGAACATCTTTGAAGGCTAATTTACTAGCATTTAAAATTTCGTCTTTTGTATATGCTTTAAAATATCTATTTGTAACTAGTTCTTTGTTTGTACAACCATTAAACAATAGAAATATTAAAATTGCACCTACATAAAAAAACTTCATATTTAAACCTTTCATTAATAACTACTATTCCCATCAATACCCATAGCAAAACAAATTTCTAAATCACTTGCGTCTTTTATATTATCACCTAAGATAAGAGTATTATTTGCTTGCCCAAAGTTAACTATTGATCTTAAAAAGTGTTTCTTATCTCGATCATTTGAAACGCTTGTTGTATAGTCCTTACTAATTCTTAAATAATCTAATTTAAAACTTTTCAACTCATCAAGGGTAAAGTCATTTGAGCTATATCTTTTTAAAATAACTTTTGCTCCAAATCTATGTACCTCACTTACAAAGTTTTTAAATACTTCAATATTAGTTGAAACATTGTATGAAGTTAAACTAAACACCAAATACTTTGTAATATCTTTATCTAAAATTAGAAGAGCATGTAACCAATTAATAAACTCTTTATCTCTTAAGGAAAAGAGTGATAAGTTTATAGCAATAACATGATTTATTTCACTTGATTTAATATATTGAACAACCTTTTGAATAACTAATTTATCAAAGTCAATTGCCATATCAATTTTTTCACATATTGATATAAAAGTTCCAATTTGAAATCTCTCATGGTTTTCATCATATATTATAGGAATAACTTCCCTCATGATAGTTTTTTCACCAAAGCCATTACTTTTTGTATCTAGTCCAAAAGTGATTTCAAAAGAGTTATTACTAATTATATCTCGAACATTTTGTTCTAAAAGTAAAAATTTATCTAATACTTCTGAAGAGTTAACAATATTGAAAGTTTCTCCACTATCTTTTACTTTATTATAAGATTCTGTCATAGATTGAAGAATAGAATTTATCGTTCCATATTTATCAAATGGTATAAAACTATAATAAGCTAACTTATCTTTTATCTCATATCTTTCTTTTACTTCGTTAAATTCTTCTTCTAAATCATTACAATAATCTTTTACTTTATCTTCACTTTCATCTTTTATTATTATTGCAAACTCTGAACCAAAAAATCTATAAAAAGTAGATTTACTAAAGCCGTGTTCTGAAAACTTATTTTGCACTGTATTAGAAAATTCCTCGATTAAGTGATTAGCCAAAGCAGAACCATTATCTTTCGTAAAAGAGCCTAAACAATCAAGTTTAATTAAGCCAATATAGCCACTAGAGCCTAATATAAACATATTTTTTAAGTCCAGTTCAAAGACTTTTTGGTTTGGTAGTCCTGTTAAATCATCTGTAAAAACTTTTCTTTCTAAGATGTCTTTATTTATATTAAGTTCGCTTAAAACTGCTGAATATTTCTTTAATATTTTACTCAATAAGTCTATTGATTCATCAATATTAGCATCTCCACTTTTTTCCATTGGTTTACTTGACATGTTAGTGTCTAAAACTTCTTTTAGATATTTTTTAAACATAATAACATTTTTTAAAGTTACACTTTTAGAAAAGTAGTAATAAATCAAGTAAATAATTACAAGTATTAACAAAAAAGCAATAACAGAATATAAAAGATAATCATCATATAGTTTTGATAATTTATTTTCTAATGTGCTATCATCTATCATGTAGTCTAATCTAGCTAATCTTTTATCAAAAAAATAGATATTTGAACTAGAAATAAGATTTTTATCAATACTTTTTAAATCAAATCCTTCCCTAGCTTTTTCATAAAAAAAGTTCAATTTAGAAATAGCATTTAAAGTTTTATCATCTTTATAAAGGAAAAATTTAAGTGATAATGGTTCTTTAGGATTAAAATTTACACTATTATTTAATTTATAATAATTATTAGGCTCAATATTTACATAACCTATTCTAGCATCTACACTTATATCATTTACATTCCAATTAGAATATTGAGGATATATTGAATTTTTTATTAATCCCTCTTTTGTAAATAAATAGTTTTCAAAATAGATTCTTATATACTTAATATTTGTGGTATTTAGTGTTATATCAAGGATATTATTGATTACTTCTTCTTGATTTAATAAAAGGTTTTTTTGTAAAGTACTTATTAGAAATTCTCTATTTTTTTGATTGTTTTTTTGAAAGTTTGTTTCTATTAGTGATTTTTCAGAAGAATACATTACTGATATAATAAATAAAGATATAGAGATAATTATAAAAGATACAAATATAAAAATTTTATTTCGTATTGTCATCTACTACTCTTTTCCAATTTTTACAATTTTGGCACTAGATTGGATAAAGGGATGGTATTTATTTAAAGCTTTTAAAGCACTCTCTTTACTCTCAAAAGTGCCTAGATTTATTTCTACTTCTCCATTTTCTAAATCTTTTATATTATAATCTTTTACCTCATACCTATTTAAGAACCAATTTACTTTATCTTTTTTGATTTTTACAGCAGTAAGTGTATATTTTTCTGAAGATGGTTTTTCTTTATCAATTTTAGGCTTTAAGTTATCAATAACTTCTTTTTCTTTTTTCTGTTCATTTTCTGAAGTTTTATCTTCAACTTTTTTATCTACTTCTTCTTTTGATGGTATTTTGTCCTCTAGTTTTTTTTCTTTATTATTTAAAACTTTATCTTGAACTCTTTTTTGAATAACTTCTTTAGTTTTTGCATCTCTTAATTGGGTTTTTGTCTCTTCTGAAAGTTTAACAAACTCTCCTTTTTTTGTAGAAAAGCTTGGAGTTCCTAATGTCAAATCAGAATATTTTTTAAATAGTTCTTGTTTGTTTTTAATACCTTCAATAATAGGAAAATATTTATCTTTTAAATCATTAGATAATGAAGCCAAGGCAAGTTCTGCTTTTTCATAACTATCATATACCCCATAAACAATTTTTATCCATTCTTTTTTTGGACCATATCTAAAAATAAATGAATTATCATAAAGATTCTCACGCTCAACTAGTCTTACTACACTATCAAGATTTGATAAAGTAGCAAGATTAATTGTATAATAATCTTCATTTGCTAATAAAAATTTATCTTTGAACTCTTTATTTGTAAAATACTCTGAAGGTGCTTTTGGTACCATTTTAATTGTTCTTGTTTCAACTAATTCTTTTGGTTTTAATTCATCATATCCATCAATATATGTTTTATATAAATTTTTTACCTTTCCTATTGAAACAACTTTATACTTTTTATTTTCATCTTTTTTCAATGAATCCAATGCTGTATTAGCATCTTTTTTTGTTTCAAAAATACCATATGCTAAAACATTTTTAAACTTATAATTTTCTAATTCATCTACCATAAAAGATTGTTTAGAGAACTTATTACTTTTTATATAATTAAAAGTATCATAAATAGATTTGAACTTTCCAATATAAATTGTAAAATAATCATCATCAGTATCTAAAAATTTATCTTTGAATTTTAGAATATCTTCTAAAGTATCAACTTTTTGAATTGCAACTTGTTTTTCTTTTTTCTCTTTTCTTTTTGCAAATTCCATTAAATCTACTTGTTCAGCACTTAGTGCTGAGTTTTTCTTTTTATAATTACTTTTTGTAAAATCTATAAAATTATCTTTTGTAGGGTCTAATTGAAAATGAGCTACAAGAGCACCTGACTCAAATAATAGTTTATAATAATCATTTAACCTATTTTGATAAGATTCTATCAAAGAGACTTGTGCAGTATTTAATTGTCTTTGTGCAGTTAAAAGTGTTAGTAAATCTTGTTCTCCATTTTTAAAAGCTTCCCAATAAGATTCTACTGTAACATCTGAAGATTCTACTTCATCAATTGTACTTTGAATAGAATCATCTTGTGAATGTAAAGATTGATGCAAGTTTGAAATTATCCATTTTAGTTTTCTTTTTTCTTCTTCAATTTTATATCTAACTTCTCTAATCGTACTATATACGGATAAAACCTTGTTATAATCTTTGTCGCCATTGTATAAGTTGTACTTAACTTTAATCATTGCAGAAGTTCTATTTTGAATATAAAAGTCCTCAGGTAAAGTGTCTTTATTGAAGATTCTTGTACGAGATAATTCAAAATCAACTTTAGGTTTAAATGAAGCCTGTGCACTTTTTAATTTATTACGCTCAGATTCAATAGTCAATCGATAACTAACAATATTCAAATTATTTTCAAAGCTCTCTTCAATCAACTTTTCTAATTCACCAACTTTTATTTTAAAGTTGTACTCATAAGGTAAAGTATCTTTGAATTTTTCTCCTGCAATATATTCATAATATTTCAATGCTTCCACAAACTTAGAGTTTGTTTTACTAAGTTTTGTTTCTGCATTTGAAACACTAGCCTTAATAGAATTCAAATCTCCAATAGTAGCAGCACCCAAGTTATATTTTGTTGTAACTATTTCCAATATTCTTTTAAGTGATTTCATATTAGATTCTGTAACTAATAGTGATTGGTGAGAGAATACAACTCCCATATATGCTTTAATAGCATTTTGAATTTCTGTTGCTATTGATAGTTCATATCGATTTTTTGCAACTTCTAAACTCTTTTTTAGACCTTTTATTTTATATTCAGTAGCACCACCTGCATATAAATTTTGCTTCAATTGAAGTTTTATTGTTTCATCATTATATTTATTTGCATCACTATTAGGACCATCATCGCTTGGATCTAATTTAGTACGAGCATTACTATATTCTAAATCAACAGTTGGTTTATATCCTGAGTACGCAGTATCCAAATCAATTTGTGCTTGTCTTACTTTTTCTCTAGCAACTTTTACTTTATAGTTATTTGAAATAGTCTCCAATACTACATCTATCAATGTTACCTTTTCGTATTTTTTTACATCAGTTGTAGTTTCTTCACCAAAAATTTTTTTCAAACTTTTTTCAATAGGTTTAGAAACAATTGCAGTCTTTCCTACATCTTTTCCTGAAATTCTCTCCATACCCTTAGTCTTTTCAAGAAACTTTTTTGCAGTTACTTCTACTTTTACAGACTCATTATTATTTGAGCTATTAGCAAACAATAAATTAAATGTAATAAATATAAATAAAATAGATAATTCAATTTTTCTCAACACTACTTCTTCTCTACTCTAAGAATAATATAACCAAATTCATTCTTATTATTAATATTTAAGCTCTTTGGATTTAATAAATTAACTTGTACATCTTTTCTTTTATAGTTAAGTTTTCTAACAAGATTTCTTGCATTTATAGTACGAGCTAATGATATTTGTTTCATCACTGTAGCACTAATTTGATTTGTGGGGTCAACAGCACTTACATGAACAATGTTATTAGGATATTTCTTTTTCATTTTTGCAATAAAATCTTTAATTTGAACAATAATTGGATCATCTAACTTTACAGTTTCACTTCCAAAATTAATCACAAGATAATCATCAGATGAAATTATTTTTTGTTTTGTGTTTTCATCTTGATAAATTCTGCTTAAATCTTTACCAGCACTTTGAATATCACCAATATCTTCTGTTTTTTCTATAGGATCATCTATCTTTACATCAATTTTTTCTTTTTTAGAAACTTGAGGAGTATTATTTTGAAGGATTAATTCATTTGTAGCAATTGTTCCAGTGTAAGAAACTTTGAATTTAAATTGTGCATAATAAGCAATATTAACAATAGTAATCAGTAAAAAAAGTAATAAAACTAATATTACAGATGAAAAAATATCAACAAATGGTGGCCAAGGATTAAATTCTTCAACGCGTTTTTTACCCATTATTCACCCAATTACTTGTTTTCAATTTTAGATAATCTTGCATCAAATTTATTCATAAAATCCATCATCATTTCATTATTTTGGTTTTGTACTTCTAATAATTGTCTTATATTTTTATTCTGACTTGTTGCAATATTTGCTAAGCTTTGTAATGATTCATCTAAAGTATTAGAATTACTATATTGATTTATATTTAATTCTTTAATTGAATTATTAATACCTTCTAATAAAGTAAGTTGATTCCCAGTTATTTTTGAACTTGATTCTAAATTATCAGATAAAATTTTAAATAAAACTTCATTTGCTTCACTACTTTTTTTAAGATCATCTTTCAACTCACTCATTGACTCAGAGAAAATATCTAAAAACTTACGAATAACAAGTTCCCCCGAGATACCACTACCTTGATTAGAAGAACTTACACCATTAGTAACAGTTGTACGAATTCCTGAGGCCTCATTGAACTGTTGAATTACTTCATCAGATTGGGTATCAATGATTTTACCCTTCATCCAATCTTCAATACCCTCTATAAAGGTTTCTTGATTCCTACTTAGAATATATGTTTTTAAACTTAAAATAATAGCAGTAGCAACACCAAATAATGATGAACCAAATCCAATTGCCATACCACTTAAAGGTCCTGAGAAACTACCAATAACCTCAGTTAAATTAATATCTCCACCTAGAGATAATACAATAGCACCCATTTCATCAATTGATTTTAAAAGTCCTGTAAATGTCCCAAAAAGACCTATCATTAATGCAGTTGCAGTAAAGAAGTTTATATATATTTTTTGATTCTCAAACTTCTCTTCCAACCAAGTTGTTACATCTTTTGCTTCACTTTGAGTAAAATACAAAGTACCAGATTTTGCTCTTTTATAAAACATATGAGCAATATTAGCAGGCATAATTTTGTCAATGCCCTTTAGATAATAAATTAATTCATCACCTTTTTTATATGCCAATATTCCAAATGTACCAGCAAGCATTGTTAGTCTAAATGCGGCATGATAGACAATAACCATACCAATTCCCAAAATTGTAAGTACGGCAATATTAAAAGTCAAAGTCGCCATAAAAAAGCTTATGAAACTATCAAAGTTTGCAAAGACTAAGAAAAATATAAAAAGCCAAAATATAAAATATATTTTTAATATTTTAAGTCTTCTCATTACTCACCTTAAAATAAAAATAAAATAATAGATATAATAAGCCCTAAAGCAACTGTAGTTACGGTATTTGTCATGTTTTCAGCAATATGAACAAATCCACCACTACTTTCTGTAGTTTCACCTACTATCATATATCCAATTTCTGCACCATTTATATCTGTAATTTTCTTTAATGATCTAAAATAACCATCATCTACAATATATTTTGATTGTAAAAATTTATGAAATTTTTCTTCTTCAATATTTTTAATCGTTGTTGAAAAAAGAGTATCATATCTTACTTTCTCAAATATGAATTGTTCGTTTATTTCTTCATATTTATTATTTTTATATTCTAAAGATATAAAAGGCAACATCTTTTTATCTAAAATAAAAACATAGTCACTACCTTGTCTTAAGAAATCACTTTGAAAAGAGTGTATAGAATCTCTAAACTCCACAACACCAAAGACTTCCCCATCTCTTATTAAAGGAGAGAGATATTCATAAAAGACACCTTCAGGTAAAACTTCTGCCCCAAAAAGAGGCTTTTTAGTATTTATTACAGTATTAATTGTATTTCTTAACACCTTATCTTTATTTTCAACATTATAAATTTTTATTTTTAAATCTGGATATCCCATTTTTAAAAATTCTTCATTTAGGTAATTTGAAATTGCTTCATACATGATTTTATTATTTTTTTCAATTCCACCTAATAGTGTTCCATTTTGCTCGATAGAAACGAATAGCTTTTCAAACTCTTTCTTTTTATTTTCTATTCTTATATTTAAAATGTTTTCATAATTTTTAGTCATACTTGCATAGACTTCTTTTGAAACTCTATCTGTCATTGTAGTTATTACATACATACAAAAAAAGATTCCCATAACAGATAAAACAGTTAAGGTAGTAAACCACATACCTTTATTCTTTTTTAACTTTGCAATTAACTCTTGAAGTCGCTTGATAAATGTAAACATTCTTAATTATTCCTAAATTTTAATAAGTGACAATGATACATTATAAAAACATAAGTATAACTTAAATTATTACTTTCTTATAAGGATGTTTTGGTTAGAATTTCCTCGATTTTACAATACTAAGGTTTATTTTGAATGCTATAAAAAATCTTCTACCTACTTTTAAATATATGCTAGATTTTTATTATGGTGAAGTTAGTGTAAATACCATATTAAGTTTAGATGCCATAAAAGATGATGATTTTGATATTGACTCAATTTTTACAGTTTGTGAACAAATTGGATTAGTATGTATCAAAAAAGATTTAAATGCTCAAGATATTCCTTCACATTTTCTCCCATGCATAATATTAGATGAAAATAATAACTCTGTAATTTATAGAAAAAATGTTGCAAATAAAAAAATAGAAATATATGATTCTTTGAGAGAAAAAGTAACTGAAATCACCTATAAAGAGTTGAAAAAATACAATACAGCAATCTTGATTTTTAGAGAAGATACAAAAAAAGAGTTATTAGATAAGGCTATAGATAACAATTGGTTTTGGAATCCTATTAAATCTTTTTGGAAATCTTATGTTGAAGTTGGTGTTTTAACTTTTTTTATCAATATCTTTGCTTTGTTTACACCTCTTTTTACTATGATTGTATATGATAGAGTTGTTCCAAATGCTGCTTATGATACACTTTTTGTACTAAGTCTTGGTCTAATTATTGTATTGATTTTTGACCTTGTATTTAAAAGTGCAAGAAGTCATATTGTTGATAAAACTGGTAAAAAACTCTCTATTTATTTTGAAGAAGCACTTATGAAAAGAGTTTTAGCTTTGCAGGCACAATATGATGTGATGATGACAGGGGCTAAAGTTAATTTGTTTAAAGAACTTTCAACTGTTCGAGATTTTTTTGCAACTAGAACGATTATGCAATTGATTGATTTCCCATTTTTCTTTTTTGCTTTGATTACTATATTCTTGATTTCATCAACTGTTGCTATGGTTCCACTTTTTATTTCAATAACTATAATAGTTATAAATTTATCTTTACAAATACCTATTTCTAATTTGAGCAAAAAACATCTGGACAATGTACAATCTAAACATAATTTTTTAATTGAATCTATTCAAGCAACTGATACTGTAAAACTATCAAATGCCTTATCTTCTAAAATTTTCAAATGGAGAAGTATCATCTCACATACGGAAGATGTTCAAGTGAAAATACAAAAAGTAAATACTTTTGCTATTAATATTTCACAATCACTTATTCAACTAACAACAATTCTTGTAATAGCTGTAGGAGTATTTGAAATATCAAACAAAAATTTAAGTGTGGGTGGATTAATTGCTGTAACAATATTGGCAAGTAGAGCAATGGTACCAGTTATAAATATCTCATCTATGGTCATAAAGTTTAAAGAGATAAAAGACTCACTTACAAATCTTAGAGATTTTTGGAGTTTGCCATTAGAAAATGAAAAGAATATTGAGATAGGACTTGGGAAACTACATGGAGATATCGAACTAAAAAATGTCTCTTTTTACTTTAAAAATGCAAAGTATCCATCATTGAATAATATTAATATAAAAATCAATAGAGGTGAAAAAATAGGGATTATTGGGCAAACAGGTGCTGGTAAATCTACTTTATTAAAACTGCTTACAGGTTTACTTCATCCAACACAAGGTAGTATTTTTATTGATAATCATAATATCACAACAATACATCCTGTTGAAATAAGGGATAATATAGGGGTAATGGCACAAGAACCATTTTTATTCAATGGAACTCTAAAAGAAAATATTGAGCTATCAAAACCTATCAGTAAAGAAAAGATGATGGAATTAATTAAATTGACAGGATTAGAAGATTTAGTTAAAAAAAGCGGACAAGGTGATGGAATACCAGTTGGTGAGAGAGGTTCTAATCTAAGTACAGGACAAAGACACTTAGTAGGTCTTGCAAGAGCAATAGCAAATGACCCATCAATTTTGATTTTAGATGAACCAACAACAGGATTAGATGTTGGATTAGAAAAGAAATTAATGATTAATTTGAAAAATATTGTAGAAGACAAAACTTTGATTCTAATTACACACAGATTTGCAGCTTTAGAGTTAGTTGATAAGATTATAGTTATAAATGATGGAAAAATTGTTGCAAATGGACCAAGAGATGCTGTTCTACAAGCCCTAAGAAATCCAGAGGTAAAAAGATGAAGCTATATTACCAAGATGAAGATTGGAACTACCGAATAGTTGTTTATCCTATGATTTTATTTGTAGTGATTTTTTTTATTTGGGCAACATTTACAGATATTGATGAAGTAGTAAAAGGTGAAGGGAAAGTAATCCCATCAGGACAAACAAAAATACTACAACACTTTGAAGGTGGTATCATCTCAGAAATTTTGGTTCAAGAAGGTGATAGAGTAAAAAGAGGTGATATCTTATATAGAATCAAAAATAAATATTTTATGGCAGATAAAAAATCACAAAATTTAGAAATAATGGCACTTAAAATAAAAGCAAAAAGATTAGAAGCACTAATAGAAGACAAAGAGTTATCTTTTCCTTCTGAATTAACTTTTGATATGGACAACATAATAAAAAATGAAGTTGATATTTATAATGAAGAAATGGCCAATAAAAAAAGATTAATTGGTATTGCTCAAAACCAATTAGAACAAAAAAAACTAAAACTAGAAGAGTTGAAAACCAAATTTAATAATATCCAAATGGAATTTGAACTTGCAAAAGAGAATATGGAAATTCAAGATGCCTTACTTAAAAAGAACATTATTTCAAGAAAGAATTATTTAGTAGAATTATCGAAAAAACAAACACTTGTAACAGAAATACAAGAATTAAAAAGTAAAATTCCAATTGCCCAAGAAGAGATAAATGAGTCTGAAAAAAAATATAAAAATGTAAATTCTGAGATATTATCAAAAAATCTAAAACAATTATCAGAAGTAAATCTTCAGATTAAACAAATAGAAGAAAAATATAAAGCAAGTGAAGATAGAGAACTAAGAAAATTTGTAATAAGTCCTGTTAATGGGATAGTTAATAAACTTTATTTTAATACAGTAGGTGGAATAATTAAACCAGGAGACAATATAGCAGAAATAACACCTATAGAAGATTCTTTAATTATTGAAGCAAAAATAAGAGCATCAGATAGAGCACAAATATGGCCTAATCAAAAAGTTTCTATAGAAATAACTGCTTATGATTTTTCAAGATATGGATTATTAGAAGGTGAGATTATATCTATATCTCCTGATAGCACAGAAGATAAACTTGGTAATTTAAACTACTTTATAAAAGTAAAAGCTAATAAACTTGGATTTGATAAAAAAACACCAATTCTACCTGGTATGGCTGCTAATATTAATATTTTGACGGGTAAGAAAAGTATTTTAAGATACTTAATAAAACCATTAAAAGATATAGCTAAAAACTCTTTAACAGAGCATTGATAAATAACTATTATATTTAAGGATTTATATGACATACATTGAACTTCTAAAAAAGATTGATACCTTGGCTCCTTTACCTAAAACCTTACTTGATATTGAAGATTTTAAAAGTACTAGTAATTATGATATTGAAGCATTAAGTAAAATTATTGAACAAGATCCTCTTATGGTTTCAAGTATATTAAAAACAGCAAATTCTGCAATGTTTGGATTTGTGAGCAAAGTTGATACTTTAAATAGAGCAGTTAATTTATTGGGTGTTAATTTTACAATTTCTATTGCTTTAGGAAGTGGTATAAAAAGAGCTTTAGATAGTGATTTAAATGCATACAATGCTTCAAGTGATGATTTTTTGAGAATAGCAAATATGCAATCAAACCTTGTAAATCTTTGGATTGGGAGACTTGACAATGAACTAAGAAATGAATTAGTCCTCTCTGCTTTTTTACAAGAGAGTGGAAAATTTATCATTAATAATGCCATTGTAGAAGAGAATAAAACCCAAGAGTTCTCACAAAAGATTTTAAATAATTTTGATAAATTAGATATCATTGAAAAAGAGTATGTTGGTATGACAACAGCAGAAGTTACTTCAGCTATATTTAAACACTGGAATTTGACTAAAAATATTATCAATTATATAAAATTTAGTGACAATCCCAATAAAGCTCTACCAGAACATAAAAAACATGCTCAAATTTTACATGTTGTAAAAAAACTATGTAATATAGTAAAACCTTTTGATTCTAAAATTATTGAAGAGGTAGTTACAAAAGCAGAAGAATTTGGTTTTGATAGTAAAATATTAAGATCTGCTATTTCAAAAATGGAAGATAGAATTTTGGATGAAAAATAGTAACTTTATTTTCTAGAATTTAATTAGAATATTGTTATATTATAATAGTTATATGATATCAAAGGAGCTTAATGATGCAAGGAAATATACCCGATAGGTTTCAAAAAGCTTTTATATTACTGTTGTTGTTCATAGTTTTAATGGGCTTCATTGGAATGATAAAAGAGTTTTTAATAGCTCTTGTACTTGCAGCAATCTTTACAGGACTACTTTATCCTCTTTATCGTAAGATTCTTTTTTATTTCAAAAACAAATCTGCATTGGCAGCTATTACTGTGCTAATTATATCTATTTTGGCTATAGGTTTTCCCTTGGCAGGGCTTACAGGTATGGTAACAAAAGAAGCAATTCAATTTAGTCAAAAAACAAGTCCCATAGTAAAAGAAATCTTAGACAATAATCTCTCTATAAGTCAACAACTTCCTGATTGGTTACCTTTACAAGAAAAGTTTAATTCTCTAAATGAGACTATTTTAAAGAAAGCATCTGATGCAACTAGTGCAATGGGTAGCTGGTTAGTTTCAAGTTTATCAAGTGCTACTAAAGGAACAGTTGGTTTTATTATGAGTTTATTCATTATGCTTTATGCAATGTTTTACTTTCTAATACATGGACGAGAATTATTAGACTCACTTGCCTCTTTACTACCTCTTTCTAAAAAAGATTATGACAAACTTATGAACCGTGGAGTAATGGTCACTAGAGCATCACTTAAAGGCATAGTAGTTATTGGAGTCATTCAAGCTCTTTTAGTAGGAATAGCATTTTGGGTTACAGGAATTGATGGACCTGTATTTTGGGGAACTATCGTTTTTCTTCTCTCTTCTGTTCCAGGATTAGGGGCTCCCTTAGTGTGGTTACCAGCAGCTATATATCTTATAGTTACAGGTAGTATGGGATGGGGAATAGGTCTTATTATATGGGGGACATTAGTAGTAGGTTTGGTTGATAATCTTTTACGACCATGGATTGTTGGAAATGACGCAAAACTTCCCGATATTGTAATACTAATATCTATCCTTGGAGGAATCACATCCTTTGGGCCTATAGGTATTATTTTAGGTCCAGTCATAGCTGCTCTTTTGGATACTATTTTAAATATTTATAAAAAGAGTTTTAAATAAATACTTTTTATTTAAAGCTTTTTAATAAAAAACTTTAATATCATAAAAATATATTTTTCAATCTCTCCAACACTTTCACCATAGCCAAAGTATCAAGTTTACAGTACTGTAAAAGTGAACTTCTAAGTTTCACCTTATCGCCCTCTTCTAGCTTACTCATACTGGCAAAGGCATTCATAGCTTGACTTCCATTTTGTACACCTTCTAATTCTTTGTAAGCTTTTTCAAACTCTGGTACAAGAGCAGGCAATACATACTTTATAGAATAACTTCCATTCATATTTGGAGTTACATACCACTTCTTTTGGAAAGGTGTCATTAGGTCTTGTATGTTTTCATTTATAGCTAATAATTGCTCTTCAAGGTCAGCAAATGAGTTTGATAGTCTTTTTATCACACCCTTTTCAAAGCTCATATTATAAGCTAATACTGTCACATCAATTGGTATATCATTACATAACTTTTGGGCTAGTTCATATCTGCCATCTACTCCATCTTGTGCCAAATACTCTTGATGAACGAGCGTTCCATCTTCATGCTCTATATGAAGTGAATATTGGAAAGGGATTTGCTCGAAAGGTTTTAGTCCTTTGTATTGTGGTATAGCTTGTTGGTAAGTTTCAAAGTCTAAATGATAGATTGGGTAAGTTAGATTTTCTAAAAAAGTTTTAATACTATTTTTATCTATGAAGCTCGCTTTTGATTTATAGTTTTCTACTGCTTGTTTTTGATTTGCAGTCATATCAAAGTCTTGTGGAATATCATCTATATTTATGATGCCTTGATTGTAAAGTTCGATTTGTTTTTTACTTCCAAGATTGAAGATATTAAATATAGAATAATCTGGAATTTCTCTTTGTACTTTCCAACAATAATTTTTAGCATCACATTCATATGGTTTATTACAATGTTTTCCTATATCAATATTTGGTTCATTTTCTTTATCACTTAAATATGTTTCAAACTCTTTTAAGATATTTGGAATATTTGTTTGCATTGTTTCAACTTCACTTGTGACATCTACTATTTTAAAAAGCTCATTTATATCTAGCTCATCACCTCTTACATATTCATTATTTATATGTACCACATGAGCACTTTTTATTTTATAACCCAAACTCTTAAGGACATAATACTGAATAGATACATCATGAAGATATATATCTTTTACCTCAGTTGAGCTTTTAACTTCATAGATAGATACTTCACCCTCACTTATAGTTAAAATATCCACCATGACTAAAATACCCTCATAGGTAAAAGTAGCTTCATAGATACTAGACAATTTCTCATCAAGCCACTTTTTAGTTGTAGCTATCATCTCATCATATTCCCTTGTAAAAGGTACTTCTTTACCATCAGGGAAAAGTTGACACGCAAAGTCACCTACTATATTTCCAGTATCAAATATAGCCTGAGCTGATTCATCAGGAGGGGTTAATACACTTGGCTTGTATTTTTTAAGCCAAAGAGATTTGGGACATTGGATGCCTTTTGTGTAGAGGGATTTGGATAGATTCATTTACTTACCTTCATCATTTGAATTTATGAGTTTATTTTTTGTATTATACTAGTAATTTCTGTTACAAAACTTTTGGTTTTAAAAGTATTATATGCATAATATCATCTATTTTTAGTAAATTTATATGCTCCGTTTCCATGAGATACTCTAGTTTATTTTTTATATAATAACATTAATAAATATATTTTAAAAATGTAATTATTATTTCTCCCCTAGCTCTAAATCCTAAATCGCTCCTTAAATCGCTAAATTTACCCTAAATCTCATTTTTATTTCACTATAATAAAAAAAAATTAAAAAAAGGGTTTGGATGGTGAATAAATTCTCACGAGTCGGATTTATTTTAGCAGCGGCAGGATCTGCTGTTGGACTTGGTAATATTTGGAAGTTCCCCTATGTAACAGGAGAGAATGGTGGAGGAGCTTTTGTAATTATCTATTTGTTAGCTATTGCTTTTATTGGTCTAACAATTTTTATTGCAGAATCGTATATAGGTAGAGAAGCAAGAGCAAACGCAGCATCTGCATATCAAATTGTTTCAAAATCAAAAAACAAAAACTGGAGATGGGCCGGATTTCAAATATTTTCTGGAATTGTAATTTTATCTTTTTATGCTTTTATTATTGGTTGGATTTTAAATTACATTATTATATCTTTTACAGGACTTCCAACTACTTTAGAAGAATCCAAAACAGTATTTACAACACTAATTACTGAAAAGATAGGATTACAAATTTTATTTCATACTATTGTTACTGCAACAGTGATTTATATTATTTCAAAGGGTGTAAAAAATGGTATTGAAAAATTAAATTTAATCTTAATGCCTTTACTTGCAATTATTCTTTTGGGTCTATTAGCATACTCTTTTACCCTTGATTCTTTTTCTCAAGCTTTAGAGTTTATGTTTATGCCTGACTGGTCAAAAATAGACGAAAATGCAATTTTAGCAGCTGTAGGACAAGCATTTTTTACATTGTCTCTTGGTATGGCTATTATTATCACTTACTCTGCTTCTATGCCAAAAGATGGAAACTTTATAAAGTCTTCTATAATGGTTGCGATGGTTGATACAGCTGTTGCATTAATTGCAGGAGTTATCATCTTTTCTTTCCTTTTTGCAGCAGGTGCAAAAAGTACAGCTGGTCCTGGTCTTGTATTTATATCATTACCATTAATATTTGGAGGATGGGGAATATTTGGACAAATAATTGCTTTAGCTTTTTTTGTAGCCTTATTATTTGCAGGTATTACATCAGCAGTTTCACTACTAGAGCCACCATTAATGTATTTAATGGAAACATATAAAATAACAAGAAAAAAGGCAACTGTAATTGCTGGATCATTTTTTTATATTTTAGGTATTTTTGCTTTATTATCTATGAGTAAAGAGTATGGTTCTTTATTAACATTCTTTGATAAAAATTTGTTTGATTGGTTGGATTATTTAACTTCTTCTATAGCTATGCCAATATCAGGATTTATAACTTGTATTTTCTTAGGTTTCTTTGCAGATACAAACAAATTAAAACAAATCTTTACAAAATATGTTCCCGAAACAGTATTTAAAATCTGGCTAGTTTTAATAAGATTTATTGTACCTATTGCAATAGTTTTATTGTTTTTAAATAAACTTGGAGTGATATAAAAAGTAAGTTAGGCTATTTAGCCTAGCTTATTCTAAAGCTTTTCTTAGCCTTGCTTGTGAATATTCAAACTCAAGAATATAATTCCTATAATTCTTTTTCAAAAAAGCCTTTTTCTTGTTTCTTCAGTAATTCAATTATTTGTTCATTTTGTCTTCGTAGCTCTCTATTTTGAACTGATTTATCTGTAAAATCTGTAAAAAATCCAGCAATAGTGGCACCAACAAATCCTGCTATTCCAACACCAACATAAAATGAGACAGCCACAATTGCTCTTCCTATTTCAGTAGTAGGATAAACATCTCCAAAACCTATTGTACTAGCTGCCATTTGCAATAACCAAAAAGCATCCCTATACGATGAGATATTTGCCTTGATAGAATTAATTTCTGCATAGTATAAAGGAATAGAAGCTATAGAGATATAAGTATAGAGAATTATAAACCCTAATACTATTTTGCTCACGGGATGCCATTCTTTTATTCCATAATCATCGACTTTAGAAAGAGTCATAAACTTCCTTTTTGATTAGTGATTTATCTATCACTTGTTATTTATACGAAGGACTAATGTACTAGAATTAACATTAAATTCACAAATCAACTTTTATTTTAAATATATCCCAACTAGAAAATAGTATCATAAAATAAACTAAAGGAATCATATAGATGTCAGATACAATTGATTTTGGTATATATAACGGTTTAGAGTGGGATAAACTATCAACTGAATATCTTAATGGTCTTGCAGATATGGGGAATGTACAAGCTAAAGAACAATTAGAAAAAATATATAACTCCCCAATAGAAACCCAAAAGATTGGTTTTGGAAAATTTTCTAATTATAAATGGGTTGATGTAGATAGTGATTATTTACTTTGGATTATTGAAAATGTGGATGTAAATAATATAAAATATACTCTTGCACTTAAAGCTTTAGAATATATTAAAAATAATACTCAAGAAGAAGATCTAGATATAATATATTTAGATTAGAATTTAAAGTTAGCTGTCCAAATTTTTGATTAAAGGCTAGACTAAAATACCCTATTAATTTATTTAAAGGTAGAGATTCAATTTCTTACAAGGATTATTATCACCTAACTCATTTTTTACTTATATTTATTACATATTGTAATTTTTTTGATTATCTTTTCTAAAACTAGTTAATATTTCTAATATAAAAGGAGAAAATAATGGTCTTAATTAAAAATTCTTATTATGTCAAAATATTATTTGCATTTGTAACTAAAATATGGTACTATAATTATGAGTAAAAAAGATAAACTTTTATTAAAATTTCTGAAGATTCCTCCAAGAAAAGATTTGACATTTAAAGAATTAAGTTCATTACTTAATTCTTTAGGTTTTGAAAAGATTGAAGGTGCTGGTTCTGCAATAAAATTTTACAGTAAAGAAAAAGATTTACTTTTAAATCTTCATAAACCACATCCAAGTGATATTTTAAAAGTTTATATTATAAAACAAATACAGAATAAATTAAAGGAGATTATCTAAATGTCTAATACTATTGAATACAACGGATATATTGGCACTATTGAATACTCTCAAGAAGACAAATGCTTCTTTGGTAAGTTAGATATGATAAATGATTTAGTAACTTTTGAAGCCAATAATGCGAATGATTTAGAAAAAAACTTTAAAAATGCAGTTGATGAGTATATAGAAACTTGCAAACAACTAGGGCGTGAACCTCAAAAAGCTTTTAAGGGTGTTTTCAACGTACGAACAGGAAGTGAGTTACATATGGCTGCTGTTAGAAATGCTTTAAAAATGGGCATTTCTTTAAACTCTTATATTAAAAGTCTAATAGAAAAAGATGTGAAAATATTTTTGCATTAATATAGTTTCCCTTCGAAATATTGTGGGTGATTTCTTTGCTACTTTCTTTTTGCCTGCAAGCAGGATTAACATCACAAAAGAAAGTCGGAATAAGTAAAGATGGAGAGTAAAAACTTATTTTAAATATAATATTTTATAAATAGTTTTAACTGTATGTAAACCTCTTGAAGAACAAAGTTCTCCGCTTTCTCACTTTTTAGTTGTAAAAAGTAAGACAAAAAGCAACCAGACGAGTTGTTGAAGCTAAAGTTTCCTCCTACTTCACTTTTTAAAGCTAGCCTGCAAAACTCCTTGAAAAAGTGAGTTTATCACTTTTTTTCGTCAAACAGTTTCGGCTTTTTCCGATTCAAAAAGCAAAGTGCTTGGCTTCAACAAAGTCTGGACTGAAATGTCCTAGTCGCAAACTTTGTCTTTAAAGTTCAAGGTGGAGATTCAATCTCAAGGTATAATATTTGCTATTTAATACCTTCTTTAACCTCATTCTCATTTTTACTTTTATTTGATGCAATTGGCTTTACCTTTTTCTCTTCTTCTATTTCTTTTTTTGTTTCATCTACTTGTATCCCTATACTTTCAACCTTACTCTCCAACTTAATAAATCTATTTTTATTTAATTCAATATTTTTTTCTAAAGTAACTAATTTTTCTTTATTACTTTTAGTACCCTTATCTACATTAACTATTTGATTATTCAGTACATCATAGTTACTTTTTAAACTAGATATATTTTTATTATTATCAAGTAAGTCTTTTCTAAAATTTGTGATTAATTTTTCATTATTATCTAGCATTTTTAATTTTAATTTTGACTCATTAACTAACGTATCTAAATTTACAATATTATTCTCAACATTACTTTTCCATTCTTTATAAATAGAATCAAGTCTAAGCTTATTATTATCCATATCTATATCTACTAAATCAATTTTATTTTTATATTTTCCTTCTAACATATCAATTACTTCTCTAGAATTATCAATACGGTTATTTAATTCTTCAAACTTTTTATCATATTCATTAATTTGTTCATTAAAAGAATTAATTATTTCATTTTTTTCATAGTTTAATTTTTTGATTTCACTATTAGTTGAATTTATGTAGACATTAGTCATTATTTGTGCGAGATCATATACCCTTTCATTATTAACTTTTATATAATGTAATTCATGATAAATGTCATTCTTAATTTTACTATTAATAAAAGAATAATTCTTATCAAAATAATTCTTTGCATA